>ULUK01057111.1_pt1 | contig 40425 bp, 35 predicted proteins | sample 1958451 | NCBI WGS metagenome assembly ULUK01 (sample SAMEA4835758, study PRJEB28245) | human gut metagenome | biome: gut microbiome; material: fecal sample | place: Denmark | collected 2008
TTAATTATCGAGACGTTGGCATTGTCGATTTGAGATCTGTCGATTGATGCAAGGTAGATTTGAGTTGTTCTTTCTGAATTGTGTCCCATGCCTTCGCTTATCACCGAAATGGGCACATTCTTGCTTCGGGCGATGCTTGCCCAGGAATGGCGTGCCACGTACATTGTCAGCGGATGCGACAACCCGATTTTTTGTCCTATACGTTTTAATGCGCCATTGATTTTCAACATCTCGTTTTTGTATTTAAACTTTGATTTGCATGGACGCAATATTGGCAATAAATATCCATCTGACAAAGAGGAATAGCGGTCTACAATTTGCTGCATGCAATTTTCCCAGCGAATTGACAATTGTTGTCCGGTTTTCTGCCTGCGGTATGTGAGCACTCCGTTGCGCACATTGTCTGCCTTGAGATTTGCCATGTCGATTGGTGACATTCCACGCATATAAAATGAAAACAGAAACATGTCGCGGGCAAATGCTTCCACAGAACCGTCGTCCAATGCCAGTTTGGCGATCTGTTTGATTTCAGTTAAGCTGATGGCTCGCTTAACTGTTCTTGCCACTCCGGTATAAGTGTGGCGGAAAGGCGAGCGTTGTGGAGTCAATCCCTTTTCTACAGCCCGATTGTAGACCGCTCTGAAGTTGCGTAAGTAAAATGAAATTGTGTTCATAGCCAAACCGCGTTTTTTCATGTCTGACTCAAATTCTTGGACAAAATGATTGTCCACATCGTTGAGCATCGCATCGCCGCCATGCCATCGCACGATGTAGTGCAATGTCGATTGATATGCCTCCGCTGTGCGATATCGTGAAAGTTGTTGCTGCCGTTGGATTTCGTCCATAAAAAGACTTTCGAGAGACTGTTTTGACATTTGTCGGCGACACTCTTCTGCAATTTCATCAATTGTGAAATTCTTGTCGGAAAGTGATTGGGTTACCCGCCTCAGTAGTCTTAACTCTGATTCAAGCCATTGACATCCGCTGTCCCATTCTTCTGTGGTTGCTTTGTGTGTAGAGGGAACTTGGCGTTGTTTGCGGTTAGATGTGATGAGGTAATATACAGCTCCTTTCTTGCCGTTGATTTTTGATGGTCTGAATTTTGCTTTTATAGTTGTCATAGCATTGATTTTTTTTCAAAAATAGATATGGATGAATGGTGATTGTCGTAAAAACGAGACTTTCATGACTCATTGCGTAAAAAGATAGGCTGTCTTCCATGGACGATAATTTTATACCGATTATGTCTTCCATAGACGATGAAATAAGTATATTTGCAACATTTTCAAACAAGTTTGAATGTTCTTCTCTCACCTTGCACTATCTTTTGATAAGATAGGCTGCGGTTCGGAAAAACATTTTCAAACAAGTTTGAATGTTTTTCTCTCACCTTGCACTATCTTTGCAATATGAAAGAGAAACAATTCAGTTGGCGCAAGAGGGCTAAAAGTTTTGTATATGCTTTTCGTGGCATCGTTATGCTGCTGCGGGGGGAGCATAATGCGTGGATTCATTCTGCGGCGGCGGTGACGGCGGTGACGCTCGGGATGTGGCTTGGCTTGTCGGCGTTGGAATGGGTGGCTGTGGCTATGTGCATCGGGGCTGTGCTTGCCGCTGAGGCGTTTAACTCGGCGATAGAGGCGCTTTCCGACCGCGTGTCTCCGGGCTACGACGAGGCTGTGCGCCGCACCAAGGACCTTGCTGCCGGGGGCGTGTTGCTGACGGCTGTGGCGGCTTTTGTGGTCGGACTGATTGTGTTTGTTCCTAAATTGATTGACTTGCTATGAAACGTGTATTTGTGATTATATTGGCGATTGCCGCCGCGGCTATGGGTTGCCGCGCGCAGGAGGTTGTGGAAATCAACAGCACCCACCAGGCGGTGAAGCGCACTGGCGATGCTTTGCTTGTGGCTATGCCGCTGGCTACGCTGACGGCTGTGATTGTGGAGCGCGACTGGCAGGGTTTGAAGCAGGCTGCGTTTTCAACGGCCACCACTCTCGGAGCGTCGTATCTGTTGAAGTATACGGTGCACAAGATGCGCCCCGACCGCAGTGACAACCATGCATTTCCGTCGGCCCACACGGCGGTGATGTTTGCCAACGCCGCATTTGTGCAGCGCCGCTACGGCTGGAAGTTTGGCGTGCCTGCCTATGTGCTTGCCACGTATGTGGGCTGGAGCCGCACCTATGCCAAGAAGCACGATTGGTGGGATGTGGTGACCGGCGCGGCGATAGGTGCCGGCAGCAGTTATATTTTTACCCGTCCGTTTGCCAAAAAGCATAATCTTGCCATGGCTCCCGTGAGCGACGGTGAGCATTTCGGCATTACGGCTTCGTTTAACTTTTAATCGACAAAGATGATAGTATACAATACAACTTTCCATGCTCATAATGATGCCGTGGAGCGCTTTCTTGAATGGCTCCGCGCGGTGTATATTCCCAGAGCCACCGTCGACGGGCGGTTGTCGGAGCCGCGGCTTACGCTTGTGCTCAACGCCGAGGAGAGCGACGGGCGCAACTATTCGTTGCAGTTCCGCGCCAGCGATGTCGACACGCTTCGTGCGTGGTATGAGGAGGTGGGCGACGACCTTGTTGAGGAGATGGCAAAACGCTTCGGACATCAGGTGGCTGGTTTCTCAACGCTTCTTGAGGAGGTGGATTTGTAGATGGAAAGGCAGGCTGACTGGGACAAGATTATCATTGGCATAGACCCTGGCACAAACGTGATGGGGTATGGCATTCTCGGCGTGCGCCAGCGCAAGCCGGAGCTGATTGCCATGGGCGTGATTATGCTCAGCAAGTTTGACGACCGCTATATGCGTCTGCGCCGCATCGCCGAGCGTGTCACGGGCTTGGTAGAGCAGTATCTGCCTGACGAGATGGCGCTTGAGGCACCGTTCTATGGCAAGAATGTGCAGTCGATGCTCAAACTCGGACGCGCGCAGGGGGTGGCTATGGCAGCCGCTTTGGTTAAGGACATTCCGATTGCCGAATATGCGCCGCTGAAGGTGAAACAGGCGATTACGGGCAACGGCGCAGCCTCGAAGGAGCAGGTGGCTGAGATGTTGCGCCGCATTCTCAACATTCCGCGTGAGGCAATCGACCCGCATCTCGACGCCACCGACGCTCTTGGCGTGGCGTTGTGTCATTTCTACGAGTCGCAGCGGCCTGTAGCGCAGAAATCTTATTCTTCGTGGAAGGACTTTGTGGCGCGCAATGCCGACAAGGTGGCGAAGCATTAAAAAAGAGACCGTTTCCTTCTTAGAAATGGCCTCTTGAATAACTAATCACACTTTCAACACCGTAGGGAATTATAACTTATGCGTCGGCATCTCCGCCGATGAAAAAAACGAACTATCACACAAAACTAATGAGTCATTTCTTGAAATGCTGTCTCCTTTTTAGAGGCAACGTTTCAAGGGTGCCGAAGTGCGTTATCTCCATATTTTGAAGCGACAACAATTGTGCCAATGCGCCGATGTGCCTCAAAATTGTTTGTAATCAATATGTTATAAACGAATCTTTGCGTAATCTGTTTCTCAAAGTGGGGAATTTTTCCACACGATGAGGTGTCGTAAATCCTCACTTTGTGTGGCGGAATATGTCAAAGTCCGTATTGCTTTATCTTGTTGTAGAGCGTTTTGCGGTCCACTCCAAGCAGTTGAGCCGCCTTGCTCTTGTTGTATTTTGTCTGTTGCAGGGCCTCGATGATGCGCTCCCGCTCCTCGTCGCTGTTGCGCAGATGCAGCGATGCCGGAGCCTGTGCTTGCGGAGCCGCCTCGTCGGCAGGTGCTGACGCCGGGGTAAGACCGTCGGCAAAATCCCGAGGATGAATCAACGTGTCGGCGGCAAGCAGAGTGGCGCGTTTCACGAGGTTTTTCAACTGCCTCAGGTTGCCGGGCCATGCGTAGTCCATCAGTATGCGCTGCGATTCAGCGTCGAAACCCTCCACGTTGCGGTCGAGCTCGCGGTTGGCTTGACGGAGGAAGAAGTTGGCGAAGAGCAGTATGTCGCCGCCACGCTCGTGGAGTGCCGGCATCTGCAGCGTGAACTCGTTCAGGCGGTGGTACAGATCCTCGCGGAATGTGCCTTTGGCTATTGCAGCCTGAAGGTCTTCGTTGGTGGCGGTGACAAGACGCACGTCGACATCGATTTCCTTGGTGGCGCCTACAGGACGCACCTTGCGCTCCTGAAGCGCACGCAGCAGCTGCACCTGTACCTCGTAACTTAGATTGCCCACCTCGTCAAGAAACAGTGTTCCGCCGTTAGCTTCCACAAAGGCACCTGTCTTGTCGGCAAGCGCGCCGGTAAACGAGCCTTTCACATGGCCGAAAAATTCAGATGCGGCAAGCTCTTTGGGTATTGAACCGCAGTCGATGGCGACAAACGGCTTGTCGGCCCTCTTGCTCTGACGGTGGATGCGGTGGGCTACATATTCCTTGCCTGTGCCGCTCGCGCCGTTGATAAGCACCGACATCTGGGTGGGAGCCACAAGCGACACCATGCTGTACAGTTTTCGTGCCGCCTCGCTCTCGCCCTCAAGAAAATCGGGGTCGGAGTCGTCGGCGCTGTCAGTGGACGGCTTTTCAGCCACGTCGTTGTCGGCGGTTGAGCCGTTAGCCAAGGCATCGTTTATTTTTTGCAGCAGCAGGTCGGGCTTTATGGGCTTCGACACATAGTCGCTCGCGCCTTCCTTCATTGCAAGCACTGCATTCTGGATGTCGGCGTAGCTTGTCATGATGATTAGCGGGGTGTCGATGCCTTGCTCCTTTTTCCATGGCAGCAGTGTGATGCCGTCATCGTCGGGCAGGCGGAGGTCGGACAAAATCAAGTCGAACGCAGTCTTTTCAAGCAGTCGTTTGGCGGCAGTCACGCTGCCTGCTGTCTCTGCTTGAAAACCCTTTTTCCCGAGCCATGTGCGCAGCATCGTTGAAAAAGTAATATCGTCTTCTACTATAAGTATTGATTGCATTGTCGTTGAGGTTTTGTCCTTGTTGATGATTTCACAAAGATAGTCAACCACGCGTTAAAAAGCAACTGTCTTGTGTTAATTGTTGTGATTTGTATGGGCGTTTGCGTATTGGCGGAAGATATTTGCAAGAAAAGAAAAAAAGTGCGATATTTCGGTTGAAATTGTAAGAAATGGACAAAATACTTGAAATATTGGAAAAAGAGGGTCTGACATCGTTGGAATTTGATTTGACGGTCAGTCCTGAATTATATGTACGCACGCGTATTGAGCACGGCGGCAATCGAGGAAGGGCATACTATTTTGTGCGTAGTGGCGACACTGCCGAAAGGGGAGAGGAAGCGTGTCCCGACGAGGCGTTTGCCAAGATTTTAAAAGAGTTGGTGGAGGCGGCGGTGTCGGGAGAGCCTGCCGCCACCAGCCATCGCCTTGCCGTCAATGACGTTGGGCAGACAAGCGCGCTGACTGCCGGGCAGCTGACAGCTGTGGCGGAGTCGTTGGCATGCCACGTCGACGAGCTTTCGCTCCTCGACAATTTCAAGCCTTATATACGCTGACGATTATCGTTGCATGTCGGTCAGAGCTTCGAACGCACGCTCGATGATGGTGTCCACGCCTCGTTGACGGTCGGCATCGGTCATGTCTGTCTGACAGCCGTCGGTTGGCTGCACGCCAAACTCCGTGAGCTGTCGGGCGGCGTCGTAGATAGGCGCCGCGCTGAACCGCACGCTCCAGCCGTTAGGCAGTTCCGACGTGAACGGCATTCCGCATCCGCCACCTGTGGCATCGCCCACCACAACCACGTTGGGCAGACTCTTCATTATCGACACGAAATTGTTTGCGGCGCTGTAGGTTGAACGGTTTGTAAGCACGGCTATCGGCTTTCCGGTCCAATGCACCCTGCCTTTTGCCGGGTCGATGTAGTAAGCGTATGGCTCTGAGAAATCATCGTGTCCGGAGCCGGTCTTGTGCGAGATGTATCCTGCGAGAATGCGCTTGTCGATGAACCGCGCCACGAGAGTCTCCGCATTGGTGATGATGCCTCCTCCGTTGTCGCGTACGTCGATGATCAGACCGTCGGCAAGGGCGAGCGTTGCCAGCACGTTGTCAAGGTTGCCTTCGCCGATGCTGTAGGAGAACGACGGGTAGCGCATATAGGCATAATTGTTGTCGAGGATGCGGTATGAGATTCCGCTTGTGTGGCGGTAGTCGAAGTGCAGATAGTGCTCCTCCACAAGCCGCTCGTCGTAGTTTTGCGGGAATTGCTCCCAAATCCAGTAGCGCGACGTGTCGAATGATGACGACAGGTTGGTGTGTCCGTCTTTAAGCTCTTTAAGCATCTCGGAGCATACGCGGAAAAGCTCTTCAGAGGTCATGCTGTTGCTGATTTTCGCGGCATATCGGTCGTGCACCTCCTGCCAGTCTACGTTTTTGTATTGAAAGAAGCAGTAATGGCGGTCGAGAGCCGACCACAGCGCCTCGAAATTGCCTGTCGGCGTGTCGGCAAACTGGGGCTCGTCGTGGCATGCCGTGAGGCTTGCAATCGACAGCAGCATAACCAATATGTTTAAGCAGACAGTTTTCATATTCAATAAGTTGCTGATATTATTTTTGCACGTTCAGGCATTGCGCGGCGCGTGTCAATCCGCAACGATTCCCATTGAATTCCCACCACGAGGCTGTGTGTGGCGCGGCGCTGGCTGATGTTGTTTTCCCAAACCGTCGTAAACTCATTGCGGTATCCCAGGCGTAGCGACGACGTGCCGAAATGGAAGTCGAGGCATACGGTGTTGTCTATATCGAAACGGTTGTGCCAGAACCCGAAATTAATGGTGTTGCGATAGTTGCCGAGATACATCTCATAGAACGATTGGTCGTAGTCGGGAAGAAAGAAACCTCCAACCACCGGCAGCGTCGCCTGCCAGCGCACCGTCATAGGAAGCCTGCCGGCATTGAAGCGGTAAGCCGCCATGCCGCTTGCTCCGACATAGAGGCGTATCAGCGGCGAGCACACATTGTTGGAATTGCGTGGATTGTAGGTCACGCCTCCGCGGAAGCCGATGCCGGCGCCGGCATGCAGCGTAAGCCCCTGCGCCACGCGCCATCGGTGCAGCATGGCGAAATCCACATCTGCGATGATGGTGTGGAGCGAGTTGTTGCCGGCGGGGTTCGACGGATGGTCGTAGGTGAAACCCGCCTCAATTTTGTTTGTCCACCGCTCTGGGTTGAAGCGAGATGCGCGTTGCCTCTCAAATCCTATGCGCAGATGCATTCCGTCGTAGAACAGCGGGCTGAGATACGTGTCGAGGCTGTGTGTCGCGCCTGCGTCGATTGCTACAGTCACTGTGGCTGGACGCAGAACGGTGGAATCCTGCGGCTCCGCCTGTCCGCATATCGCAGCGGCAAGCAGCGTTGCCAATATCGACAGTCTCAGGCGCATCATTCCTCGGTTTCGTCGTCAAACAATCGTTGTTGTCCGGTCAATTCATCGCGCACGTCGTTCTGGTTGATAACGTCGTCGCCGTCCACGCTGTCCACATCGATATCGACAGCCGGAGCTTCAAGTTCTTCCTCCGGCATCTCGCGCGGCTCAATTTCCTCGATGCTGTCCATGTTGAAGTTTGTGACGCGTTTGCCTTTGGCTTTGAAGCTCTTGGCGCCGATAAATTCTTCAGCGTCGATTATGAGAGGCTCGCGGAATTCGTCGGCACCGCCGAAGGTCACGCGGAAGCGCGGGTATCGCTTGTCGGACAGCGTAATCAGTGAAGAGTCGGGGTTGTCGCCGATGAAGCTTTGCTTCTTCGATGCTGCCTCAAACGTGAAACGCTTGATGTAGGGGTAGCCCTGGTCGGCATCGTTGAGCACGGCTGTCCACACCTTGCTCTCCTCGAATTTCTCGATGAGCAGGATGTTGTCCTCATAGTGGTTTCCGGCGTCGAACGAAGATGTGTAGAATTGTCCGTTCTTGAGCACGATCAGTATCTTGTCGTTGGCGTTGAACTCGCCGAGCGATGTGCCGCGGCCGTCGTAGTTCAGACGCAGCACGTCGGGGTCGAACCACACCTCGCGGCCGCCGAGCGTCGACACTCCGCGCTCTTTGAGCGATATGCGGTGCACCTCGTTTTTCGTCACCATGTTGCCCATCGCTTGCTTGCCCTTGATGGCAAGGTCGGCAAAGTTTATGTCGAACTGCAGCACCTTCAGGCGTGGTTTCTCTTTCAGAGTCACGCGCAGCGTCTCAGCCTCGCCGTTGGGGTTGGCGGAGAACCACCATATCTTAGTGCCTTTTGTGCCTTGTGTCATGTCGTATTCCTTGTCGCGCGTGATGCCTATCACGGCGAAACGCTTCATGTAGACCACGCCACCCTTGCCGTTCTGGTAGACAAGATTGTAGATTGTGCGCTGGTCGTTGCGCTTGAATACGTTGATATACAGTATGTTCTTGCCGACGTAAAGTTTGTCTGCCACTTTAGTCACTTTGTATTTACCATCCTTGTAGAAGATAATCACATCGTCGATGTCGGAGCAGTTGCACACAAACTCGTCTTTCTTCAGTCCGGTGCCAATGAATCCGTCTTCGCGGTTGATATACAATTTCTCATTGGCTTCGGCGACGCGCGTCGCCTCGATATTGTCGAAACTGCGTATCACGGTGCGGCGTGGATAATGGGCGCCGTATTTATCTTTCAGATGCTTGTACCAGTCGATGGTCACTTCGACCATCCGTGTCAGCTTGTCGTTGATAACGTTGATATGGTCTTTCAGCGACTGGATGTAGGTGTCGGCGCTGTCGGCGTTGAATTTAAGGATGCGCTTCATCTTGATTTCAAGAAGTTTCAGGATGTCATCGCGTGTCACGTCGCGCACAAACGATGGCTTGAAAGGCTCCAGACGCTTGTCGATGTGTGCCACAGCCTCGTCGACGCTTTTGCTCTGCTCATACTCCTTGTCCTTATAGATGCGCTCCTCGATGAATATTTTCTCGAGCGAGGCGTAGAGCAGGCTTTCACGCAGCTCTCCGCGCTGAATCTCGAGCTCGCGTTGCAGCAGGTGCTTGGTGGTGTCCACACTGTGGCGCAGCACGTCGCTCACCGACAGGAAATGCGGCTTGCGGTCGGAAATCACGCAGCAGTTTGGCGAAATGCTCACCTCGCAGTCTGTAAAGGCATAGAGCGCGTCGATAGTCCGGTCGCTCGACGTGCCAGGCAGCAGGTGCACGATGATGTCGGCGTGTTTCGCCGTGTTGTCGTCCACCCGTTTTATTTTGATTTTTCCCTTTTCCTGAGCTTTGATGATAGTCTCGATGACGCTTCCCGAAGTGCGTCCGAACGGCACGTCGGTGATTTCCAATGTCTTGTTGTCGATTTTTTCGATTTTTGCGCGCACGCGTACTGACCCTCCGCGCTCGCCGTCGTTATATTTCGACACGTCGATGAAACCTCCGGTAGGGAAGTCGGGATACAGGGCAAACTCCTCGCCGCGCAGATATGCTATCGCAGCGTCGAGAATCTCCACAAAGTTGTGTGGAAGGATTTTTGACGACAGACCGACGGCGATTCCCTCCGCACCCTGCGCAAGCAGAAGCGGATATTTCACAGGCAACGTCACCGGCTCGGGCTTGCGTCCGTCGTAGCTCACGGTCCAGTCGGTGGTCTTGGGGTTGTAGACCGTCTCGATGGCGAATTCTGAAAGACGCGCCTCGATGTAACGTGGCGCTGCGGCGCTGTCACCGGTGAGAATATTACCCCAGTTTCCTTGCGTGTCGACAAGCAGTTCCTTCTGTCCGAGCTGCACGAGGGCGTCGCCGATAGAGGCGTCGCCGTGGGGGTGATACTGCATGGTGCTTCCCACGATGTTCGCCACTTTGTTGAAGCGACCGTCGTCGAGTTCCTTCATTGTGTGCAGGATGCGCCTCTGCACGGGTTTCAGACCGTCCTGGATGTGGGGCACGGCGCGTTCCAGAATCACGTATGACGCATAGTCGAGAAACCAGTTTTGGAACATTCCCGACAAATGCTTGCTTTTGTCTTTCGGAACCACATAAGTGGAGTGAGCCTCGGCGCCGGTTGAGGCGTCGTCGATTTTTTCAGAGATGTCGTCTATTTCGTCTTCTTTCATAGTTGGGTCAGTTTTTTAGGCTTCTGGAAATATGTTTTTGTCGTTAAAAAAGTAGGTTATTTACCAAATAAATACAATTTCAGAGGAAAGCCTCTGCAAAAATAAGAAGAAAATCGAGAAAATTTATTTACTTTGCACCTTAAAATAACGAAAAGGTGGTCAGCAGACCCCCGGAACATTGAATTTATTAGAAAAAACAAGATAGAAAATGGCACAAGAAGATTTGTTCAAGAAAATTGTGGCTCACGCCAAAGAGTATGGTTTTGTATTTCCGTCAAGTGAAATCTACGACGGTTTGTCGGCTGTTTACGACTACGGACAGAATGGCGTTGAGTTGAAAAACAACATCAAGCGCTATTGGTGGGACGCCATGACGCAGTTGAATGAGAATATCGTTGGTCTTGACTCAGCTATATTCATGCACCCGACAATCTGGAAGGCTTCCGGACACGTCGATGCGTTCAACGACCCGTTGATCGACAACCGCGACTCTAAGAAACGCTATCGTGCCGATGTGCTTATCGAGGACGAAATCGCAAAATTCGACGATAAAATCAACAAGGAAGTAGCAAAGGCTGCAAAGAAATTCGGAGAGGGTTTTGATGAGAAACTTTATCGTGAGACAAACCCGCGCGTGCTCGAGCACACTGCAAAGCGCAACGAGCTGCATGAGCGCTATGCCAAGGCGATGAACGACATGAACCTTGAGGAATTGCGTCAGATTATCCTTGACTACGGCATCGTATGCCCGATTTCAGGCACAAAGAACTGGACTGAGGTGCGTCAGTTCAACTTGATGTTCTCGACAGAGATGGGAAGCACTGCCGACGGCTCTATGCGCGTCTATCTGCGTCCGGAAACGGCTCAGGGCATCTTCGTGAACTTCCTTAACGTACAGAAAACAGGACGTATGCGCATTCCGTTTGGTATCGCACAGATTGGCAAGGCTTTCCGTAACGAAATCGTTGCGCGTCAGTTCATCTTCCGTATGCGTGAGTTTGAGCAGATGGAAATGCAGTTCTTCGTGCGTCCAGGCGATGAGCTTGAATGGTTCAAGAAATGGAAGGAGATCCGCTTGAAATGGCACAAGGCTCTTGGTCTCGGCGATGAGAAGTATCGCTACCACGACCATGAGAAATTGGCTCACTACGCCAACGCCGCAACCGACATCGAGTTCCTTATGCCGTTTGGCTTCAAGGAGGTTGAGGGTATCCACTCGCGTACAAACTTCGACCTCAGCAACCACGAGAAATTCTCTGGCAAGAAGATTCAATATTTCGATCCGGAGCTCAACCAGAGCTACGTGCCTTATGTAATCGAGACATCAATCGGTGTGGACCGCATGTTCCTTTCAGTTTATGCTTCTTCTTATGAGGAGGAGAAACTCGAGAACGGCGAGACCCGCGTGGTGCTTCACCTGCCGGCTGCTTTGGCTCCGGTTAAGGCCGCTATCATGCCTTTGGTGCGCAAGGACGGACTTCCAGAAAAGGCTCAGGAAATCATCGACTCGCTGAAGTTTGATTTCAAGGTGCAATACGATGGCAAGGACTCTATCGGCAAACGCTACCGCCGTCAGGATGCAATCGGTACGCCGTACTGTATCACTGTCGACCATCAGACTCTTGAGGACAACACCGTTACCATCCGTCACCGCGACACGATGGAGCAGAGCCGTGTTGCCATTGCCGACCTTGCCGGCATCCTCGACAAGGAGGTGACAATGAAGTCGTTGCTTAAGAAATTGCTCTAAGAGGATAACTAAACCAATAGATCGGTTATGAAGATAAAAACATTGTGGATTGTGCTTGCGGCAGTGGTTGTGCTGTTGCTGATTCTCGGCGGTTGCACTGTCGGCAAGTACAATACTCTTGTTGCTGACAGCAACGAGGTGGAGAACGCTTGGGGCAAGGTGCAGACTGCATATCAGCGCCGTGCCGACCTTGTGCCAAACTTGGTGAGCACGGTTAAGGGCGCCGCTGCCCATGAGGCAAACACGCTGCAGGCCGTGACCGACGCGCGCGCGAAGGTGGGAACTGTCAACATCACCGCCGACCAGCTGACCGAGGAGAACTTGAAGAAGTTCCAGCAGGCGCAAAATGAGCTGTCGGGCGCGTTGAAGTCGTTGCTCGCTGTCTCGGAGGCGTATCCAAACATCAAGGGCACGGAAAACTTCCGCGACCTTCAGACGCAGCTTGAAGGCACCGAAAACCGCATCTCAACGGCGCGTGTGGACTACACAAACGCTGTCAACAAATACAACAATTCCGTGATGAAATTCCCGGGCAACATAATTGCCGGAATGTTCGGATTTGAAAAGAAACCGCAGTTCCAAGCCGATGAAGCGGCTCAGACTGCTCCAAAAGTAGAATTTTAATGAAAAAATTTCCTTTATTGGCGTTGTTCCTTCTGGTGCTCTCGGCGTGCAAGCTCGATCCGGTGCGCGACGTGTGGGAGTACTATGAGGACTGGCGCAATGAAAACAATGCGTGGCTGGCACAGCAGGAGGCGCGCACAAATGCCGACGGCACACCTTACTATCAGAAGGTGGTACCTGAGTTTGACCGCAACGCCTATGTGCTGATTCATTACTTTACCGACCGTTCGGCGACGGAGGGCAACTTGTCGCCTCTGATTTCTTCGACTGTCGACGTGAAGTATAAGCTGCTTACGTGCAGAGGTGTCGGCGTCGACTCCACCTACTTGCTGACGTCGCCTGCCGACAGTGTTTACCGCTCTGTGTTGAGTGCCAACATCACCGGTTTCCAAATCGCGTTGATGGCTATGAACGTGGGCGATTCGTGCGAGGTGGTGATTCCTTACCAGCAGGCTTACAGCAACTCTGGCAACCGCACGATTCTGCCTTACTCGCATCTGCATTATTTCTTGAAACTCAAGGATATATATAAGTATCAAAAGAAGTAGCAGGCAATGAAGCGTTTGGTTGTTATCGCAGTGTTGTCGGCTCTGACATTGGCGGGGTGCAAGACAACGGAGAGCAACTACCGTGAGTCGTATGAGGCGGCGGTGCGCAGCCGCAATGCCGCGGAGGCTGATCTCGACAGCGTTGTCGAGCCGACAATCCACAACAAAATAATGGAGGCTTCGCGTCCGTATGTGCAGACCGTCGACGGCAGCTCGGCATTGTATCTTGAAGGCAACGTGTGGCAGGCGTTTGACGACGATGTCAACAAGATGAAGCGCTACAGCGTGGTTGTGGGTGCGATGCGTCAGATGTTTAATGCAAAGGCGTTTTGCACGCGCTTACGGCAGAACGGGGCGAAGGCTTACGTGATTCAGAACGGGGCGAAGGACTATTTCGTCGTTGCCGAAGGATTTGACACGTTTGCTGAGGCTGCCGACTATGTGAATCACATTGACAAACGGCTGAAGATAAAAATCCCTTTGAAGGAGCCGTTCGTTTATCGCACAATACGCCTGTGACGGACGAAAACAAATAGTGAAGCCTTCAATGCCGCGGCATTGAAGGCTTTTCAGCAATAAAAATATGGATATGCTGAAATCATTGATGATAGTGGGGTGCGGCAGTTTTGTGGGCGGAGCGTTGCGCTATCTGCTGACACGCACTGTGCAGAATTGGATTGACGGATGGATGCCCGCCGGCACGCTGGCTGTCAACGTGCTCGGCTGCTTGCTGATAGGTCTGTTCTGCGGACTGTCGCAGGAGTGGATGCCGCAAAGCCTTAAATTGTTTCTTACGGTGGGTTTCTGTGGAGGGTTCACCACATTCTCCACGTTTATGAACGAAAACATGCAAATGCTGCGCATTTCCGATGCTGCCGGCATGTGCCTAAATGTCGTGGTCAGTCTTGTGGCTGGCTTTGTCGCTCTCTATGCCGGCTATCAGGCGGCGCGGCTTTTCTGATCGCCAAATAGTTTTTTGAAAGTAATAGCTATTTATACATTCTCTTTTACCATATTTGCACCGGAATTTTAAAGCATAGGTTGAAAATTATTGGTGTCCGCTAAACGTGTTTAACCGGCTATTCTGAGTGTTTTTATAAATAGACAAGCCCCATATTTCAGTGATTACGTAGGCTGTCCGACAAAAATACTCTTCTTTCATGAGGCATTTATTAACAAGGATGCCATATTTGGACAATTCAGGCTCTTTTAATGGATTTTTATCTCCATATGAAGCCGCTATACGTTCGAGACATCGGCTGTCCGAGGAAAACAAAATTCAAATAAGACTTGATAGTTTTACCGGACACCAATAATTCTATATCAATAAAATTTTGGCATGAAGTTACATATTATTCTGTAGCTATACTGTATTTTAAGAATAAAATATTAATTTTACAACACTTATAATCGTTTTTTATGGACTATAGTCAATTTCGAAAAATATCACACAAAGAGAGAATAAAGTTATTCTTATCTTCATATAGCGGATTCGCTGCTATAGTAGGACTTTTATGCTTTATTCATTGTTTTTTATATCATAGTTTATGGATAAATATAGAAGCGCCATTTCAGTTTATGGTATCATTGGAAATTGTCTTTGATGCAGTCTCTTTATCTATTATTGCATCAACAGTTTTTTACTTTATTACAATATATTTTCCAAAGCAGCATAAAAGGAAAATAGAAGAACAATATATTAGGAGGTGGTTACAACAATTAGAAATATATGGTAACTGGATTTTGGAAGACATTGGAGGTAATGTAGATTGTTCATTAGACAAGTTTAAACAGAAATCTTGTAATATAGATCTAAAATCTAAGCCACAAGGTATTAGTATGAGAGAATTAACTCCTATAGACACTTGGTTTGAATATTTTGATAATCTTTTCCATTGGGAATCCATATATATGGAACAGATTGTAAAATATGGAGATTCTGTACCTTCAGAGATTCTTGTGGAATTTGAAAAATACAAACAATTTGACAACTTGAAAATAGCTGTTTATACTTATAATCGATATTATGAAAAAAATATATTATATAGAACGATTGGAGGCTTTAGTCATTTAGCATGGACTCATGCCCACTCTTTAATGAGTTTACCAGAATTATATATAAAGCACCTTTATGATTAAAATGAGATACACTATCATGAGCCTCACAATATCTTAAATTATTCTTTACGCTACCATAAAAGCAAATAACAGAATAGACGGTAGTGTAAACTGAACTGTGTCACGGCTCTGATTTTTTATTCTTTCCCTCTTATTTGTGTGCAGATTTCATATCTGCATACAAATAAGAGAAGCCTTTCGCAGGTAAAGTTACATAGTCAACCCTTAAAAAGCCAATTTTTTGCGAGATATTGTATAGACACAGTATCTCGCAAATTTTTTGAACCACGCACAAAAGAGCTTTAATGGCTCTTTTGAAGTTATATGCTGCTGCCGCTAGCAGAACGTTTACAGCATCCACTGCAACACCCTTATAAAAGTTGCGGCCTAATCGGTAATCTGACTTTAAGTGTCCAATTGTTGGTTCTATACCAGCACGTTTGCAGAAGAGTTTATGTTTTTTCAATCTTTGATAGCGGCTGCCTGATTTTTTGGGAATATCCGGAATCATAATTTTGGTCCCGTTAATTTCTGTCTTGCCTCTGTAACCTCTGTCTCCAGCCAGTATTTTAATCTTTTTCCCGGTTAACCGTTCCACCTGCTCCAAGGAAGACTCAATGGTATGACCGTCATATTCATTGCGAAAAGACGTTATAAGGTCAGAGCCAATGCGATTAAAATAAGTGGAGGTATAATAAAAAATCCCAAACATCCACCTTTGCGACTTGCCTTAAATTTTTCATTAGGGTCTATTTTGTTTTTGTCTGAAAGTCTGCGTCCACATTTTGGGCAAATTGGGCGGCTCAACGGAACACAACACTCTTTCCCGCAATCACATAAGTAAATGCCATTTTGCTCGGATTTTACGACTGTAACACCTTCAGGCATAACAAATGGCTTTAATTCCCGTGCGGTAACAGCCTGACCTGGCTTAAACTTGTATCCACATTTCAAGCAAACAATTTCAATGTCATTTTGACCTATACCACCAGCGAGCATTGTGTATATAACATTACCGGTCAAAATGCTTGCGGCAGCAGCTCGACCGACCTTAAAGCCACGCTTGCCTATGTGTAATTGCGAAGAATGGCATTTGGGACATAATAAAGTTTCGTCATTCATAGGCAACAAATTTACAATTTATTATTTATTCCTGCAACGAAAAAGCAATTTTTGCGATTTTCGAATAGCTTGGAGACAATAGCGGAGTCAAGCGTCGTTGTCCGACAGTGAAATCATGACCATTCTGTTGTATTTTCATTTTGGTACATTCCGCAATTTCAAGCACTACTACCTGTTCTTCATTAAGGGTACGATGAAGTCTCAAAAAAGTTTTAGCGGACAGCAATAAAATGTTTCAAAAGTCAGCCTTAAGCGTTATTTGAAAGTCCATCCTTGATACACGTTTGTGTGGTACGGGCACAGTTCGCCGGAGAATGTCAGCTGGTCGCTGCTGAAATTTGAGTTTACGGTGGCGCTGCAGCGGGTTGAGCCTTTGGGCAGAGTGAACGTCACGTCGGCGGAAAGGGCAGTGCCGGTCACATACATAGTGTAGTTCAGATTTCCGCGTTTGTCGTAGTCGATGCGTTTTTTTGTCACGCGTCCCTCCACGGTAAGTCCGCCTATGCCGTTTGGGCTGTTGACAATGCCTTCAAGAGCAAACTGCACAACGGCTGTGTCGCCCTGCACGAGGACGAAGTTGGTGGTGCGGTTCACGTTGACGGTGCGTCCGTGACGGCCGCGAATCTGGTCGGCAGTGATTACAAAGCGTCCTTCCTCCACGGCTTTTTTCGCCAATTCGAAACTGATTGAGTCTTTGATTTCTTTTTCGCGTTTTTTGCGTGCTTTTTCCGCTTTCTTCTGCTCTTTGGTCAGAGTCGGAGTTTTCTCGGTGGCATAAATGTCGTCGGTCGGTTGGTTGTCGGCGACAGCGTAGCTTGCCGTAAGCAGACAGCCGACGGCAGCAATGATGAGAATAAATTGCTTTTTCATAGTCTAATTATTTTGGGATAAATTGTTATTGGAAGTTTCTTTTGTTGAAGCCTCTGAACCGCAGCTTCACGAGCGGGATGAGGACAATCGTCAGCAGCGAGCCGCTGAAAATTGTGAGCATCATCATTTGTATGCAGAATTCGATGTTTGACGGCAGCAGTCCGCCGTCGACCATCACTTTGAAAGTCTTGTAGGTTTCGGCCATCTCCGGACGGCCTTTCATGATTTCCATCATCGCAGTTGCGGTGCGGTAGAAAAAGTCGGGGTCGGCGAAGTCGAGGTAGCAGTAGGTGGCAAGCGCGCAAATCATCGACGCTCCGACGAATATTGTGATGCCGAGCATCCATAGCGCTGAAAACGATGCGTCTAAGCCGTATTTGCGGTAGGCGGAACGCAGCAGCGAGAAGTGGAGCGCCGGCACGCAGACGAGCATAGGCATGGCGATGATGCCGAGCAGCGAGTTGCGGTCGCTGAGAAACGACAGCACCGATACAACAGCCAGAAACAGACCCATATACACACCGTTATGAGCGCCTTCTCGATATATGTCCTTAGATGTCAGCATTGATAAATCAAGTAAAGAGTTGTAAAAAAACGTTGGTTGCCTGTAGTAAATCAAGGTTGTTGCAGGCCGTTCCCATTGTTTAGACTGCAAATTTGCAAATTTTTTCCTATGTCGCAAATTTTTTGGAGCATAAAACTGCGTTGCGGCATTAAAAAACATTGTCGGCGGGGTAGTTTTGTGCAATAGATGTTGTACCTTTGCAATGTCGTTCGCGCGACGCAATTAACATCTTGAAATCAGAAAAACTCAACAGATATGAATGTTGTCGACAGATTTTTAAATTATGTCAAGTTCGACACTCAGAGTGACGAACTTACCAATCTTACACCATCCACTCCGGGACAGATGATTTTTGCCCAGGCTCTTGAAAAGGAACTGCAGTCAATGGGGCTTGAAAACATATCGCTCGACGAGAATGGCTATTTGATGGCCACTCTTCCGGGCAACATTGACAAGAAAGTGCCTACTGTGGGATTCATCGCCCATCTCGACACGTCGCCCGACATGTCGGGACGCCACGTCAACCCGCGCATCGTGAAGGCTTACGAGGGCGGCGACATCGTGCTCGACAAAGACAGCAATGTGGTGCTTTCGCCTGCCGATTTCCCTGAGCTTTGCGAATACAAGGGTCAGGACCTTATCGTGACCGACGGCAAGACGCTGCTCGGAGCCGACGACAAGGCGGGTATCGCTGAGATTATCACTGCTGTGGAATATCTGCAGGCTCATCCGGAAATCAAGCACGGTGACATCCGCATCGCGTTCAATCCCGATGAGGAAATCGGTCTGGGCGCGCACAAGTTTGACGTGGAGCGTTTCGGCGCCGACTGGGCTTACACGATGGACGGCGGAGCGATAGGCGAGCTTGAGTTTGAGAATTTCAACGCAGCGTCGGCTAAGGTTACGTTCAAGGGACGCAACGTGCATCCGGGCTATGCCAAGCACAAAATGATAAACTCTATCCGCATCGCCAACCAATTCAGCATCATGTTGCCGCGGTGGGAAACTCCGGAACACACCGAGGACTATGAGGGATTCTATCACCTTATCGGCTTTGAGGGCACGGTGGAGGAGTCGAAGCTGACTTACATTATCCGCGACCACGACCGCGACCGCTTTGAGCGCCGCAAGAAGGAACTTGAGCATCTTGTGCGCAAGGTGAACCATGAGTATCCCGGTTGCGCATCGATAGAAATCAAGGACCAATACTACAATATGCGTGAGAAAATCGAGCCGGTGATGTATATTGTCGACATCGCAAAGCAGGCTATGGAAAATGCCGATGTGGCTCCGAAGGTGCAGCCTATCCGTGGCGGCACAGACGGCGCGCAGCTGTCGTTCAAGGGGCTGCCTTGTCCCAACATCTTTGCCGGTGGACTGAACTTCCATGGCCGCTATGAGTTTGTGCCGATTCCTTCAATGGAGAAAGCAACCGATGTGGTTGTGGAAATCTGCAAACTCGTGGCTCAACGATAAAGAAAAACGCAGTATGCCGCAGAAAACTCTCGTAGTGATTACTGGACCCACGGGGGTGGGAAAAACGGCGGTTGCCATACGTCTGGCGCGTGACCTCGGCACGGAAATCGTGTCGGCGGACTCGCGCCAGATTTTTCGTGACATTCCCATCGGGACTGCCGCTCCTACAGCCGACGAGCTTGCCGCTGTGCGCCATCACTTTGTCGGAATCCTCGGTTTGGACGAATACTACAGCGCCGCGCAGTTTGAGGAGGACGCGTTGGCGGTGATCGGACGCTTGTTCCTGACCCACGACTATGTGGTGATGTGCGGAGGTTCGATGATGTATGTCGACGCAGTGTGTAAGGGCATCGACCAGCTGCCCACGATAAGCGACGACGTGCGCCGCGACGTGGCGCGCCGGCTTGCCGAGGATGGTGCCGACGCTATGCGTGAGGAGTTGCGCAGGCTCGACCCCGTATACTATGAGCAGGTTGACTTGAACAATGTGAAGCGCGTGGCGCATGCGGTGGAAATCTGTCTGCAGTCGGGAAAGCCTTACTCGTCTCTGCGCACGGGCACTGTGAAGCAGCGGCCGTTCAGAATTGTAAAGATTGGTTTGAACCTGCCGCGGCAAGAGCTTTTCGACCGTATCAACCGGCGCGTTGAGAAGATGGTGGAGGAGGGGCTTGTCGAGGAGGCTCGCTGCGTCTATCCGCTGCGCCACCTCAATTCGCTCAACACCGTAGGCTACAAGGAGATGTTTGCCTATTTCGACGGCACGATGGATTTCCCGACTGCCGTGGCTCGGTTGCAGAAAAACACGCGCGTCTACGCCAAGAAGCAACTTACGTGGTATGCCAAGGACGCCGGCATGCATTGGTTTGCCCCGACCGACTACGACGCTGTCCGCAGTCTTGTTTCCAATCCGTCGCTCTGAATTTTCGGGCAAATGCTGGAAAAAAGTTGCAAGATATGCTTAAAATCGGTTGTTGGAAAGGCGTTAGTAGCCAATTTCTAATGACCGATTTTGGCTAAATTAACCCTGCTGCGCCATCCGATTGATTCGAAAGCGCGGCGGTTGCCGCATAAGCCTTTACTTTCCGATGCAGTGGTAGATGAAGCCTTCCTCTGAGAGTTCGGCTTCGTCGTAGATGTTGCGTCCGTCAACGATGACGTTGCCGCGCATCGCACGGCTCACTACGCCCCATGAAGGCAGGCGGAACTGTTTCCACTCGGTGAGAAGGGCAAGGGCGTCGGCATCGACCACGGCGTCATACATGTCGCGGGCATAAGCCACACGGTTGCCGATGCGCCGGCGGCATTCGTCCATTGCCACAGGGTCGTAGACCACCACCTCTGCGCCGGCTTCAACCAACTTGTCGATGACAACCAGTGCCGGAGCCTCGCGCATATCGTCGGTCTCAGGCTTGAACGCCAGTCCCCACAGGGCTATGCGCTTGCCGCGTAGGTCGCCGCCGAAGAAAGCGGAGAGCTTGTCGTAGACGATTGATTTCTGACGTTCGTTGACCGATTCCACTGCCTCGATTACGCGCATGCGGTAGCCATGCTCCGCGCCGGTGTGGATAAGGGCTTTCACGTCTTTGGGGAAGCACGATCCGCCGTAGCCGCAGCCGGGATATAGAAATTTTGTGCCGATACGGGCATCGGCGCCGATGCCCTTGCGCACCATGTTGACATTGGCTCCGACAAGAGCGCACAGATTGGCGATGTCGTTCATGAACGAGATGCGCGTGGCAAGCATTGAGTTGGCTGCGTATTTGGTCATTTCCGCCGATGCGATGTCCATGAATATCACGCGGAAATTGTTGAGCAGGAACGGACGGTAGAGGCGTTCCATCACTTTGCGCGCACGCTCCGATTCGATGCCGATTACCACACGGTCGGGCGACATGAAGTCTTTTATCGCCGCGCCTTCCTTCAGAAATTCCGGATTTGACGCCACCTCAAACGGCACGTCGACACCGCGTCGCTTCAGCTCCTCGCGGATGGCGGCTTTGATTTTGTGGGAAGTGCCGACAGGCACGGTGCTCTTCGTGACGAGCAGAGCGTATTTGTTGATGTTGCGGCCGAATGTGCGCGCCACCTCAAGCACGTAGCGAAGGTCGGCGCTGCCATCCTCGTCGGGAGGGGTGCCGACGGCGCTGAACACCACTTCCACCGTGTCGATCACGTCTTCAAGACGGGTGGTGAAATGCAGGCGTCCTGCCTCCACGTTGCGCTTGACCAGGTCGTCGAGCCCAGGCTCGTAGATGGGGATGTCGCCGTTTCTAAGGTTTGCAATCTTCTTCTCGTCAATGTCGACACAGGTCACGTCGACGCCAACCTCGGCGAAGCATGCGCCCGAAACAAGACCTACATATCCAGAACCAACAATCGCTATATTCATTTTATATCTTTTTTTACAGTTTTACCAATCAAAAGGAATGCCAACACTCTGTTTTTCCCTATCGCCCAATTGGCTCCAAGCGCGGCAAGAATGATGAAGAAAGCGAAAAACGCCGACACCATCACCGACGGCATAAACGTGAGCCCAAGCATGCGCATAGGCTCCTGAAGCGGTGTGAGAGGGAAGAGGAAAAAGTAGTGGAGCAGGTAGATGCCGAGACTCTCGTTGCCGAGAAGAGTCAGCCAGCGTCCGGCGCGCGTCGAGGCAAACGTCTCAACGTCGCTGCGGTAGACTATCCCGAACACCACGGTCATCAGCGAGGCGTGGAGCACGGGTTGCGCCACAAACTGGCACCATGCCGGTAGGACAGGAAACTCCCACGTGTATACGGAATAATACCACGTGCCGAACGCCGCCACGGCAGCCGCTGTGGCAACCCACGGCTGTGTAGCCATGCGGCGGAACACGTCGGAATATTTGCGGGCGAACACTCCCATCATAAACACCGGGAAAAACTGTGTGAGCAGTCCGATGCCTACGGGGTCGAAGTTTGCGGCGGGGTCGGAAATAAGGGGCGACACAAGAATCAGCGCCAAATATGCGGCGGCTGGTATGGCAACCTGCATCCACAAGCGTCGCGCGGCAGCCATCAGACGGCTTATGCCGGCATAGACAAGCACCACCTCAAACAGTGTCAGCGTAAACCAATAGCCGTCTTTCCAATAAGTGGTGAGAAGTTGAGGCCACGACTGCGACAAGGGCGATTGCAGACGGCTGTGCGGAAAATACCACATCCACAGCGCACTTACTGCCAGAAACGGTATGATAAGCTGCCAGAAGCGTTTGCGCAGATTGGGCATGGGGAAATCACCGTTGCCGGTAAGCTTATAGGTGAAATAGCCGCTGATAAAGAAAAATATAGGCATATGGATTTGTCCAACAAGCTTGAACAGCACCGCACTGTCGATGTCGCGTATGCACATCGTCAGCACGTGCCCCATCACCACCAGATATATGGCGATGCCCTTCAGCACATCGAACGCAGCCACCCGTTTTTTAATTGTTGTCATCGTTTTTGGTTTACTCGGGGCAAAGTTACTCTTAAACTGCCATTTTTCAAAGAAACAGCAGTGGAATAGGCGCAAATAAACGCTCAGAAAAAAATATTTGCAAAAAAGTTTTTTTGATTGAAAAATTTCATACATTTGCAATGTGTTGCCCACGCTGAAAATCTTGATAGAGTTGAGGCGAGGCAAACGAATATATAAAAAGGCGTTAACTGTGTGCTTTGGTTTTGACGTTCAGAGAACTTCGCAACTTTCGGTGAGTTTGAAAGTTGCAGACTGTGTATTTGCCGGTTGCCCATTAAAGGTAAGCCTTGATATGTCCGTCCCAACTATTTCAAGTGTCTTATCTTTTACACCTATCACAAGATGTCCTCCCAAATGTTGGCGATAGCCGACACGTAGGTTATGACATCATCTTTCTCGTCCCCACAGAACGAGTTCTTCAAATTCTTAAATTCCTTCCATTCGCAGCGAGCATTCTCTTGTGGGTACTCGTGGAGGAGGTATTGTTGTAATTTGAGTTCGAGCATGTAAATTTTCTAATCTAAAAAATAGAATCGTCCCTTAAATTCTTAATCACTTTCTCGTATTTAATAACTCCTCAATTAATCGATAAAATAACTCGCATTTTAACTTACCTTTTGCTGAAAGACTACCTCCTTCTGAGAAGTCTTTAATATCAAAGTTTAATTTATTTGTTGACGTCACATTACCATGAGCAATTGCATTCCTTATATGTTTCAAATGTAAAAATGCATAATCGTTACCTGCAACATCCTTGAATTTATCAGGCTTTCGAAGATTACTGAGTAGGAAATATTTATAATTCCCCATTTTTTGATCATTCTTTTCCGTCAGACTCCCCAATAACAACTTTTCTTGTTCTAAAAAGTTGTTAAACTTAGGGTCTTTTATGTTGAATTTTCCAAAAGTACCTTTTAAATCCATCTCTAATTGACAAAGATAAGTATATAGTTTTATCTTATTAGGATTTGATAATTTATTCAGTTGTTTCATTCTTTTTAATCAATATTCCATGTTAGTTCGGGATTGCCTTCAAATGCAGAATCGATAGTGTCATCATCATAACCATTATAGCCTCCATACTTATTATATCCATCATCATAATCATCTTCATTATTATCGTAATAATAATCATTGTAGTAAGAAACCTTTTCCTTTGGTATATAATCACTCAAAAGTACTGCAGGTTTGCGATAGTCAGTTGCATCTTCAGCAACTATAGGCTTACTATCTGTTGATGGAATAACCAGCTCATTATTATTTATACATTCATTTACTATGTTGCCTTCATCATCAATCATGCCCCATTTACCTCCAATGATATTGTAAGGATAGTTTTCATTTTTTGTTCCCCCTAAGCATATAGAGGCATATTTGCCGTTGAAATCAGATATATAAGAGTATTTAAGAGGCAAAAGTTCCTTCCCGTGTTTATCCAAAAGACCAATTGTGTTATTCTTATAAACTTTGATAAGTCCATTTTCCAACAAGATTATTCTATCATATGTTTTAGGAGGGACTATCACCCCATCAAAGCTCAATACCCCTTTCGTTCCTATCCATTTTTCATCTTCTTTGTCATAAGCCCAATCAGTACTATACAGGCATCTTCCATACTTATCAATATCCCACATTCTAATAATTTGTAGAGATTCAAACATGGCTATTTTTTTTGAAGGAAGATTTGCAATTCCATATATCTTGCCTTTTCGTAATTTTGCGAATGAATGCTTGTACAATGAAATACGATCATACTCTGGAGGGACCAATGTGTTACCGTCTAAATCTATAACGCCTGCTTGACTTAATATTGTTCTATAATTATCCACTTTCATTTCGTTATAAACCTTGGCATATTTTCCCGTAAATTTGCTAACGTATAAAACTCGTTTATCATTCAATATCGTACCAGAAGAATCACATAAAGCAGCACGTTGATTTATCTCATACTCTGTTCCTGAACCATGAAATTTGTAAGCTGAATTACCCTTTTCATATTGATCTTTGTCCCAACTCTTAGCAATTTCTAAATTCCAAACCACACGCATTCTATTATTTGCAACACGATTTATCACGGAGAAAATAACCGGCAAAATACATTTTCCTTTTGTATTATAAAGACCATAGCAATCATCTTCTCTGCACAAGATTGTTCTGTCAGAAAGTAGTATGACATTTTTATAAATAGTAGGAATAATCTCTTCGCCCCGAACATTTACAACGCCAATTCTATCTCCTATTCTAGTGGTTGATCGGACAATAGAAATACCATACCTAAAGTTTGTTCCCCAATAATAGATATTAGGTAGTAAGATTGGCTCTTTGTCATTCTCTACTTGTATATTGCCACTTAGATTTATTTTTAATGTTTCGTCTTTTCCTGCAATCGAAATATCTGCAAAGCCATTCTCAAATTTCAGTTCATTTTTGTACCTAGGGTATGCAATGAAATTTCCCTTTCTATTTGAGAATCCCCATCCTTTGTCTCCTCGTACAGAGAAATTGCCATCCTCTAAAAGTATTATTTCATTCAAGGGATATTCAAATAGCTCTTTCCCTTGAAAATTTGCCACATTGTAATCATCGTATCCGCTACCATCCATACTCGTGTAATGAAACCCTTTTACTAATAAATAGCCGTTTCCAATCAATGAAATATCATCGCAACTGTCATTTCTATAGATTTTTTTACCTCTCTTGTCTATTATTTCTATATGCGAATCTCCCCTGTATTGGCTTTTATCGAAAATGACTTTTAAAAAGTCATTTTCTAAAAGCTCAATTTTGGAAAAACTATTATATTCGTTCTCTGGAATGATTTTATTTCCATGAAAATCCATCAGACAGCAATATTTAGAATGATATTTCGAGGTTTCATTAACTATAATATAGCGATTGCCTAAATTCTCACAGTCTTTGCCTTGCAAGTCAATTGCAACTTTTAGACAAGGTGTCAGAATCTGACACTTAGTACCACTCCTAACATTGTAATACCCATTGTCCCACAATTCGATACGTTCATACTCCAAAGGAAGAACCACCTCGCCAGTAGTGTCAATAAGTCCATACTTAATATTTTTAACATGCCATCTGTCATCTTGAAAATATATATGGCATTCTTCTTCTGATTTTCCAACACGAGCTAAAGAGCCTTCAAGAGATTCTATAACATTATATTGAGGTTTCACTATAACATCATTCAACATATTTATCATTCCCCATTTTCCGTCTTTAATTACGATTACAAGACCATTAACAGTTGGATAAGCAAGATCATACTCTGCAGGAACAACAAACGTTTGTTTCTCATTGAGTGCTAAAAGTTGTTCACCTTTAAGATTATATTTATTGGTTGACTTGATCTGTCTTTTTTGAGAAGAATAATATGAACTTGGATATTCGAGATGGCACATAAAATAACCTTCCTTAAACTCTATTCTATCATAAATAAGCGGAATTATCATAGAGACGTTATCGTCATAAACTCCTTGCTTACCATTTATTGTAACTAAAAGAAATACTTGTGTTTCGTATTCAACTGCCACTATGTTCTTACATTGTTCTTGAATTATCAAATTACCATCTTCGTTGTATAAACCATAACGAGCTTCTGTACAACTTCCATTTTGAATAGAAGTTTCCACTTTAATAAAAGCTTCTGCTTCAGAAGAAATAGATTTATATTTTGAATCGATGATGATGTTACCACAAGAATCTACTACCCCCCCCACTGGCCATCTTTCTTAAATTTGAATCTTTTTGCTGATAGAGGTTCTATGTATTCATAATTGCATGAAAGTATTTGCTCCAGTTTGGTGTTTATGATACCATATCTATTATTCATTGAAACAGGAGCAAATCCATACTTGAAGTCACCTGAAAAGTCAAATCTTTCTGGAATCACTATACATTCTTCATCATTGAAAGCTACTATTTGGTAAGATCTATTTATGTGCCCCTTATGACCATCTTTAATAACTAAAGCTATGCCATCCTCTGAAAAATTATCACACCAATCTGCTATTTTTGCAGGAACTAAAACTTTTTCATCATTGTCTCCTTTTATTAAATAGAAACCATTAATAGACACCTGATTCGACTTCGTCTCATATGGGTAGTTCCCAGAGTCACTATATGAAAGATTTGTAATAAAGCAGTTCGCTTGTTCTGAATAAGTAATCTCTTCATATTTGGGTTCCAAAATATAGCAACCATCAGAATTTATAACTCCATATTTTAAAGTGGAGTATTTTCCGAATTGTTTTCCAATAATGAATGCACCACTATCTTTTGGAGGTATAATTGTGTTATAATCAGCTGTTGTTAATTTATTGCCATCTAAATCAATAATGCCAAATTTTATATTAGTATAATGGCCATTGAAAAATGGCAAATCTAACTTGTAATATTTATTATCTTCAGTAATGTCATAAACTTTATCATCTGTATATGCGAGAAACTTCTCATTTATACGCAAAAGACATTTAAATACAAAAGGAACTTTAATATTGTTGTATCTATCAACCACACCAAAAACAAGAGTATTCCCGCTGGCACACTGTGAAGCGACAATAAACAATTCATTCGAGAAAGGGATAATTTCATTGTACTGTGGCAATAGTACCACATTCCCTTCCAAATCACATAAACCTTTTTTATGCTTCTTATCCTCAATTATTTCATATGCCTGAGAAAATTTACTGTGAAAATAATTAATATAGTTATGACAAACTTTTCTTGGCGTAACATTTTCCCATCGAAAATCCCATTGCGAATATCCATATCTAATACTTTTGGAAATCACATAAAGATTGCCTTTTATATCACATTTGTATCGTATACCATTAAGTACAAATTCCACCCATCCTTCTTCATGAGATTGTACTTCGATTTCAAACATGACTGATAATACCAACGAAAGTGATGAGTTATAAATAATAGACTCACATGTATCTTCTCTCTCATTAATTAGATATGTAACAAAAAAATCTTTATTTATGTCTTTAATTTCTGTTGTTGGCTTTTCTGAGATTACATCGCCATTGTTTGGGTCAATAAAAACAGTTGTTCCTTTTCGAGAACTTGCAATGTAAAACCCGTTAAAAAGTCTTTGTAGTGACGTGTATTGGATAGGAATTATTAATTCCATCTTACTATTCAACATACCATACATGGTGTTGGATGCATCATCATAATTCGATATTATTCTATCTCCATTATCGTAGATTTTATAGATTTTATATTGCACATTTCCCTCTTCATCAATAATTATGCCATCGTTTCCATTTTTGAGTATTGCATATCCATTAGAAAAATCTTCGTAAGCACAATAATCACAATTATGGATAACCTTGAAAGTACTATCTATGACACCGTATTTTCCGTCTTTTATAACAACGCAGATATTTTTTCTAAAATCGAAGCCCCATTCATATTCATCTGGTAAAAATATATCATTTCCCGCAAGTTTTACAGATATTTGTCCAGACATATTAATTGTTCTTTTCGTTTTTCCTAAGTTGTTATCCAATAGGTATGTTGCTTTAGCATATCCATTATCAAATTCACTCAATGTATTATATACAGGCTTGACAATTACTTTGTCGCCCACCATTATTGCACCATACTTCCCATGCTTTGTTACAATAGCAACACCTTGTTTGTAATCTGAAATAGAATCATACTCATTTGAAGATTTGTATATAGAAGAACCTTTTTCAAAAAGTTCCCAATCGAAATCGTCTAACGGAGCGATGTTTTTCAGCTCGTCAACATTTTTCTTGCTAAGATTTTTATTTCCTTTGTTGTACTCCATATTTTTATTCATTACTTTTCTATATTCATCGCCTCCCTCGGCACGTACGCAAGCATCCATCAAACAATTCCATCACAACTTTCTGCTGCCCTGCAATTCTTGCGACTTTTCCATGTATCCCCACGAACTCACCTTCTTTAACAACCACTTCATCACCCAATTTATACTTCTCAGAAGTAACAGGGATGACATGAGGATTCTTTATCGATGTCAAGCGGATGAAATTATCCATGGCTGAATTTGAAATGATTAGCGGTGGATTCTTGCCTGGAGCGTCTTCACGGAAAGACGTGTGGTCATAGTAGAAACTTAGCAATGGTCTGCTATCAGAGGTGTTGACATTGCGACACAATGTTGTGACTTGGGTACAAGTTGCACGAACAAAGATAAAGGAAGGTAGCAAAGGCTCTGTCACAATGCGTTTTTTGCCTTGCATGGTTATCTGTTTGTATCGTAAAGGCATACCCTTGCCTTCAATATAGACCTGAGCTTTGATGATGCGACCGTACGATACTCGCAAGACGAACCAACGCTTGCTTTCCACAGGCATATTCTCTACCGACACCCCATCTTTGTTATTTAAGATGGAGGGCGTACAGGAGGTAAGTCTTGCACTTGGACACGATGAGCCGGTGTCGGTAGGCTGCCCATTATACAATGAAGCGTCAGCCGTTAAAGGCTGTTTGGTGTTATCTTCCAATGTTGTTCAGAGGTTAGATTAAATCAATAGACTTTCTTTTGATAGGATTGTTATAATTCGACCATAAAGGTAGGTAAATAAACTAAGATTAAGGAAAAAAACGAGTGGAAAATTGGTGTTGAGGAGAAGTTTTAACGTTTGCGGGGGTGCTTGTTTTTTGTCGGTGGATTTGGAGGCGAAAAGGTGTCGGGCGGGCGGCTTTGACCGGCGAACGTGACGATATGCATCGACAGAGGGCGGCTATAATCAAAAAAACTTTCAAAAAACGGCAATCGATTTTTTTGTTACGATGGGAAATGCTAATTTTGCAGACTGTACGTACAAGAAAGAATTTATGGATATATCTGTTATAGTTCCGCTGTATAATGAGGCGGAATCGCTGCCTGAACTGGAGGCTTGGATTGAACGCGTGATGAAAGCCAACGGGTTCTCGTATGAGATTATTTTTGTCAACGATGGCTCGACCGATGCTTCGTGGAAGGTTATCAACGACTTGAAGGCCAAGAGTGCGGCTGTGAAGGGAGTTTGTTTCCGTCGCAACTATGGCAAGTCGCCGGCGCTTAACGTGGGATTCGAACGCGCCGAGGGCGATGTGGTGATTACTATGGACGCCGACCTTCAGGACAGCCCTGACGAGATTCCTGAGCTTTATCGGATGATTATGGAGGATGGCTACGACCTTGTGTCGGGATGGAAGCAGAAGCGCTACGACCCGCTGTCGAAGACGATTCCTACAAAGCTTTTCAATGCCACGGCGCGCAAGGTGAGCGGCATCAAGAATCTGCACGATTTCAACTGCGGTCTGAAGGCTTATCGCAAGGATGTGGTTAAAAACATCGAGGTTTATGGCGAGATGCACCGCTATATCCCTTATCTTGCCAAAAATGCGGGTTTTGCACGCATCGGCGAGAAGGTTGTGCACCATCAGGCCCGCAAATATGGCACTACGAAGTTTGGCTTGAACCGTTTTGTCAACGGTTATCTCGACTTGCTGAGTCTGTGGTTTATCTCGAAGTTTGGCGGCAAGCCGATGCATATTTTCGGATTTCTCGGCTCAATAATGTTTCTTATCGGTTTTGTGTCGGCCATAGTGGTTGGCGCGATGAAGCTGTGTGCCATGTATAATGGCATGCCTTACCGTCTGGTTACCGACTCTCCGTATTTCTACATCGCTCTGACGATGATGCTTATGGGCTCGCAGTTTTTCCTTGCCGGATTTATCGGCGAGCTGATTGCCCGCAATGCCGAGGGCCGCAACAGTTATCAAATCCGTGAGGAGATTTGACGTGGGTATGACGGCTTTGCGCAACATATTGCTGGCGTTGTCGATAGGTGTGATTATGTGGATGGCGTCGTGCAGCAACAACGGCTGCGAGGAGAATTCCTCGAGTCTTCCGTTGGCTGGGTTTTATTCGTCGCAGACGAAGACGTCGATTGCGATTGACTCGCTGACGGTCTATGGCATCGGGTCTCCTGGCGATTCGGCGATTATCCGCAACCAGTCGTCGACCAAGCAGGTCTATCTGCCGTTTGATGTCGACGCTGATTGCTCACGCTTTGTGATTCAGTATAACCAGCAGGATTTGGAGGGCATAACCGACACGGTGACGGTCTGCTACGACCGTGTGCCGTTTTTCTACTCCAAGGACTGCGGTGCGTTTTATGTGTTTGACGTCACGGACTACAGCGTGTCGCACAATCTGATTGATTCCATCCAAGTGCCGCAGCGGCGTATAGACAACACCAACACTGAAAATATCAAGATATTCTTCCGGACAGGGGAGGCCGGCGCACAATGAGGCGGCTGGCTGTGATTGCGGTGTCGCTGCTGACGCTTGTTGTGGCAGTGGCTCAACGCAAGGTGACTCCGGTGGTGTCGACCGACGAGCTGAAACCTGTGACGAAGGAGGAGCTGAAGGAGATACGGCGCCAGGAGAAGCTGAAATTCCTGCGTACCGACTCGTTGACGCTCGACTCGTTGCGCCGCGATTCAATCGAGCGTGCGTCGAAACGCGTATATCGCCCGACGCTGATGGGAGTCACGCTTGGTGTCAACTTTTGGGGGCCTCTTATGCGTGCGCTCGGTCAGGACTATGGCGATGGCGACGTGTGGGCGGCAGTGAATATCAGAAACCGCTATATCCCGGTGGCGGAAGTGGGTTTCGGACAAGCCGACTGCTCTCCTGAGGACGGTAATTTTACATATAAGAGTAAACTTGCTTTGTATGGCAAAATCGGAATGAACTATAATTTCCTTTATGCCAAGGACCCTAAATATCAGCTGTATGCCGGTGTGCGCTTTGCTGCGTCAAAGTTTAACTATGACGTTACCGGCATCACTGTCGACAATGGCTATTGGGGCAAGGACCCGTCGACGTTTGACTTGCGCGGGCAAAGCAGCTCTGCGTTCTGGGGCGAGGCAGTGGTAGGCATTCAGGTTGAACTGTTTAAAAATTTCTCAATGGGATGGTCGGTGCGCTACAATTTCCCGTTTTCCGTCAAGGATTCGCCCAATTCGCGGCCGTACTATATCCCGGGCTATGGCGTGCGCGACAATCATTTGAACGTAAGTTTGTCGGTGGCATACACGTTGCCGCTCCATCGCGACAAGCCAAAGAAAGAGGTGTCGCAGCCGAAACCCGACGCAGTGGTCGATGATGTGGTGGTGCCTGAACGCAAGGAATAATAGCGTTTAGAGAAATTCTTGATCTTCCGGAAATTTCTAATGTGAGATAATATAGGCTGCGGCTCGGAAAAATTGAAGTAAACTTCATTTTTCGCTCGGTTTGCTCGGTTTTTCGCTCGCCTTGCACAATCTTTTGATAATATAGGCTGCGGCTCGGTTTGCTCGGTTTCTCGCTCGCCTTGCACTATCTTTTGATAATATAGGCTGCGGCTCGGAAAAACAAAATTAAGCAAGCTTATTTTGTTATTCGCTCGCCTTGCACTATCTTTGCACACAAAATAGGGTGGATGTGGAATCTATCTTGTCTTAATAGCATAACTATTTATTGCCTTATGAAAAAATTGGAAAGTATCTTAGCAGAGAAATTGCTGAAAATCAGCGCAATCAAACTACAACCAGATAATCCGTTTACTTGGTCGTCGGGATGGAACTCGCCGATTTACACCGATAACCGCAAGACTTTGTCATATCCAGAAACCCGCAGTTTCTTGAAAGTGGAAATGAGCCGATTGATTATCGAGAATTTTCCTGATGCGGAAGTTGTGGCAGGTGTTGCAACCGGTGCCATCGCTCTCGGAGCTCTCGTGGCCGATACTCTTGGCAAGCCTTACATTTATGTGCGCTCGTCACCAAAAGACCATGGCTTGGAGAACCTTATCGAAGGCAACCTTAAGCCTGGACAGAAGGTGGTGGTTATCGAGGATCTTGTTTCAACAGGCGGCAGCAGCTTGAAAGCCGTAGAGGCAGTGCGCAACGCTGGCGCGGAGGTTGTCGGCATGCTTGCCATTTTTACATATCAATTCCCGTTGGCAGAAGAGAATTTCAAGAAAGCCGGTGTCAAACTGCTTACTCTCGGCAACTATACCGCGATGCTCGACGCAGCATTGAAAATCAACTATATCAAGGAGGCAGATCTCGAGACATTGAAATTGTGGCGACAGGATCCTGAAAACTGGACGCCTACAGCAACTATCGACGAATAAAACAATCCTATGGCTACATTCAAGAGTTCTGAAAGAATCGTGTCGGCGGGTCGTGACTTGATTTATTCACGTCTCAACAACCCTGAGAGTTTCAAGGGGATTGCAGACAATGTACCCGACGATTTGAAGCAGCAGGTGGGCAACATCCGCATCGACGGCGATGTGATAACATTGGAGGCAAAACCGGTGGGCGATGTTTCATTCAGAATCGCCAATGGTGTTGAGAACGAGAAGGTGCATCTGGAAACGGTAAGTTCGCCTTTCCCTCTTTCCATTGATGTGTGTCTTGCCGACGGCGGCGCTCCTGAAACCACCAATGCGCATGTGGAGGTGAAAATTGATTTGAATCCTATTCTTAAGACGATGCTTTCAAAGCCTATGCAGGATGCGGCAGAGAAGTTTGCCGATTTGATAGCGGTTATGCCGTATAATTAGATAATTGCAAAAAAATAATAAAAAGGTCGCGTCTCTTGTGTGGGACGCGACCTTTTTTTGTGGGGTATGCTGTAGGGCATCAGTCAAGTTTGGAAAGTTTGGGATGAGAGCCGCGGTAGGCGGGCATGCACATCCCGATTTTTGCACCGACAAATGTAGGGTCGGTCAAAACGTAGCGGTGGCCTTCAAACGAGTAGCAGGTGCCGTTGCCTTGATATTCAGGCAGGCGCACGGCGCACGCCACATGCCCGGGATACTCGACGAGCAGGCAGTCGAGCCCCGTCACTTGCCTTATGAGCATGCTGAACAGCAACGCGCGGTCTTCGCAGTCGTTGATGCCGTAGATTGCTGACTCTTCGGGGAAGAGGGGCTTCTCAAATCCGAACTGCTCTTGGTCGGTGGCATATTTGAAAGCGTGCTGCACGAGGTTCAGCAGGGTGCCTACAGCCGCTTCCGGAGTCATCCCGGCTGTTGTCTGCCGCAATTGCGATGTCAGCTCCTTGCGGAACGACGGCTGCAGCGATGAGCGGGAATATTCAATCAGCGGAATCTGAGGATAGTCGTAAAGAAGTTTGGCGAGGTTTGCGTTGACATTGCACGCCACAGACGTCTTTTTGTCGGTTAGTTTCACAGAAACCATCGACTCCGTTACCCTTGGGGCTTGTCGGAACACGGGGTCTATTAGACCTCCCGCGTTGCGCTCGCCCGGCAGACGGTAGGTGCGCACGCTTCCGCAGGCTGTGGTGCGTCCCGACTTTGCGTCGAAAACCAACGTGAACCGCTTCCCGTCAACATCAATGTAACTGCTGCTGTAGATGGTGGTGGAATATGGCACAAGCAAGGTCAGACACCCGTCGTTTTGAGCCACGCGCACATCGTAGCCTGTGTGGCATAGCAGATATTGGCGCATGGCGATACGCGTGTCGGCAGATGCCGTCGACAGTTGGTTTGCCACGTAGGTTTCCACAAGTTTCAGCATCATCCAATCGTTGAAGCGATGGCGTTCGGCAATTTCTTTCAGGGCATTGCCGGTCTTGGAGCCAAGACCCTGACTGTCGAGAGCCTGCCAGAAATCAGCGACGCCATTGTTGTCGGAAGAGCGGAGCGCAGTCTCTTTCAGTGCCGGCAGCATAAGCCGTGTGCCGTAGAAATCAAGCGTAATGTTGTTGTGTACGGCAGGCGCAGGGCCGGGAGCGGGCGGAGTGGCTGCCGGTGTCGGATGATTTGCCGGCGGTTCCGGTGTCGTTGGCTGTGGAGACGGCGAGTCGACAGTAGGGGCAGTGCGTGGCTTCGGCTTGCTGTCGCGGCTTTCGCTGCGGAACACGTTGAAATCCTCCCATGCGGTTCGCAGGAAATCAGTGTATCCAGTCAGCACCTCCTGCCTGAACGACTGGAATCCGTCCATCAGACCGCTGCGGAATGATTCAAAATCGTCATTATCCTGAGCGTGGCAATGGAATGCCGCCCCCATGACAATGACGAATGTGAGCAAACGTTTCATCTACAGAGGATTAGTTCTGAGGGGCAGAAGGAGAGATGCCTTCCTGAATGAATTGCGACACGCGGTCGGCATAGCGTTGTGCCGCCTCCGACTCCTTCAGTGCGTTTTCGTAGGCGCGAACACGGGCGCGTGTGGCAGCGTCCTCGCTGATGATGAAGAAAACCTGCATATCGTATGTGTTGCATTTCTTGCTTTTTGTGTGCGGGCGTACGATGGTGAAACTCTCTTGGAGCTCAGCGCCGATTTCTTTCTGCACCTGAGCCTCGTAGGCGGCATAGAAATGCTCGAATTCAGCGTTGATGTCGGCAGAGTTTGCCGCGATGTCCTCCACGATGCGGGCCTTCACTTGAGCGCCGGCTCTCTGGGCGTAAGCCACTTGGGCGTTGGTCACAGCCTGACGGCGTCCGACGTTGTTTGATTTGAAATTGTCGGCAGTACCGATTATTTCCTCAGCCACTTCGCCGTCGTTGTACAGTTTTGTGTAGTGTTCAAGCAATGCAACCTCAAGAGTTTTTGAAGAACCGTAGATTTTCCATCTGTCCTTCTCCAATTCTTTTTTCTTTTTCTTATAGTTCTTTTTCAGTTGCTTTACAAGTTCTTTGTTCAGTTCCTTTTGCAGACTGCTCTCTGCGTTTGTAGTTAAAGCCGGTGCCGCAAGAATCAGCACGAGGCACAATGCGATGAGTTTTTTCATAATGCATTTATTTATTGGTTAGTAAAAAAATCGTTGTTTTAAAAATATCCGGCATCAATCAGCTTGAATTTCGGGTCGGGTTTAGGCTGCCATGTGCGCACCTTTATGATAGGATTCTCGGGGTCGTTTATGTCCACATAGAGAAACAGGTAGCCAGTGTCGCCGTAGTTTGACGAGTAATAGTCCTGTTTTATCTGGATTGCGTACGACTCCATGCCCTTGCCGAGTTTCTTGACAGAGTTGTCGGAGAAGCGAATGTTGATAAACTCCTTGCTTGCAAAACTGCGCGCCATGCGTGCTATATACTCGTTCTTGCCCTCCCGCGTGTAGCGCACATACTGATTTTGGGCATAATGCGAGTTGCTGTCGGCGAATCGGTTCCCTCCAGGGGTGATTACGCACCCGGAAATAATCACGGCATTGTCGTCGAACACGTTTCGCAGATAGTCGATTCTTTTCAGTGCGAATGCAGTTTTATAGTTCTCAAGGAAGTTCATCAAAGCCTTTCGTGTGGCTTCATTCCATTCGTCGTTGTTGAGGATGTCGTGTTCAGCCTTTTCGCCAAGACCGAAAGCAATGTAGTCGATGCGTTTTTTCGAGTCGAACGTAAACACCACGTCCTCGACAAACGATTTGCGCAAGCCGTTGCGGAACGAAAACGACATTTTTGCATTGCGGCACACCACGCGGTCTCCGTTCTGATAGAACGTCAGTCCTGAGGTGTCGAGCACTCGGGCACGTCCGTAGTTAATCAGGCTGCGGAACATTTCGGCGCCCTGCGGCGTGAAATATTTTTCAGCCGCCGCATAGTCCTTGGCTGTTATTGCGGCAAGCACCTTGCCGATTGTTTTGCGGTATTCTGTGTCGTTTGATAAATACTCAATGGCGTTGGTCACAGGAGCGGTCTCGATAGCCGCCTCTGCCTCACGGGTGGCAGCGACTGAAGGGGTGTCGCCGCTGACATTGATGTATGATTTGCGGAACGCCTGACCTCTTACGGCCGACATCACCGCATCGATTTCGCTGTCGATGTGAGCCTCCCCGCGATATTCATATTCGCTTTTCAGCCTCAGATTGTCGGTTATTGCGCCAGGGTTTAGCTCGATCACGCCGCGTCCGTCTTTGGCGCTGTAGATGTTGCTCCAGTTCTGTCCGTCGAAATATGTGTAGTCGTAGCTTGCCACAGGCTTGTCTTTGTATGTCACCGCCACCTCAAGCACGTTGTCTGACGTCTTGCGCATCGGTCTCACCTTTATGCCGTCAAAGATGTCGTTCATCTGGGCTGGAATCCATGTTGACAGCAGATGGTTGTTCGAGTCCCTGACCTCATTCGGATGCTGCAGCGTTTTCAGCATGGCATACGCCCAATAGTAATAGCGCAGCGCATCGTCGATTTTTGCATTTTTTTCAGCAGTCTCCGCAAGTCCGAGCATCTCGTCGATGCGTCGTCGGCGCGCCTCGAAGATGCGTGAAATTTCCGATTTCAGGATGTAGCGTCCCACATGTGCGTCAGGCTCGTATTCAATCACGATTTTCTCAGTGTTGGTGAGCGTGGCTTGTGAGTAGGTCTGCACCTTCGACCGGGCATAAGTCTCGCCGTCAACCTGCCCGTTGTGGCTCAGCTCATCTTCCGTCAGCGTGAACGAGCTTTGCACCTGCACGGAAATCTTGCTTATAAGGTCGGCAAGCGCGTTCTTGTCGGCCTCGGCGTCGCTTGATCCCCAGCCCTCGCCGTAGATGTATTGCCGGCTGCTCTTGATTTCTTCCCAACTTTGCGCTCCGCAGGGGAAGAATATGATTGCGGCTATTATGAATGTCAGCAAACGTTTCATTGTTGTCAATATCCTATATAAGTGTAGATGGTGTTGAAATAAGTGTCACCGATATAGAAATTAATCTGTCCGGAAGTTGAAGTCGTTGTCGATGCCTTTTTCGTTGAGATTGTCAAGATTGTTTCTCCAGGCAAGCCCTCCGCCTGCGAAAGCACAATCCACGGCTGTGAGGCCTTGGCAGTCCATTTAGCGGATGATGAGATTGTCACCTTCTCGATGTCGGTGCTCGAGTAGAAGCTGAAACTGCTTGAGTATTCCTCGCCGTTGATTTTTAGATAGTGCGCATCCTGTTTTGCCGAAAGAGTCTCGTACTGGTTTGAATTGACGCGGTAAAGTCGGCATGCCGTTGTGCGTGAACTTGTCGAGCTGTTTTCTTCGGCAGTCACAGTGATGGCGTATTCCTGCTCGGCATAGCCTTTTGTTGTCGAGAAGCGGAGCCATGTCGGGATGTTTGTGATTTCCCAATCGGAGTGGAGGAACAGCCTGAAAGTCTGCTGGTCTCCCGTTGCAGCGAAACTGAGGTAGGGGATGCCAGACTCCGGCACGCCGAATTGTGTCACACCGATATATTGAGTGTTGAATTTCGTTGACACATAAAGTTGCACGCCTCTTTCCGACACGCTTTTTGTGTTTGACTCCGCACTGATGTTTACCGTCACTTTCTCTCCGGCTTTTCCGCTTGTCGGCGACACAGTCAGCCAGAAAGGGATGTTGGTGATTGTCCAGTCGTCGTTGAGAGCGACTGTTACGGTTTGAGGTGTGCCCGCCGCTTCAATTTTGATGTCGGTCGGCGAGATTATCTCTGTGATGTGTGGTTTGTCGGGATTTTCAGGAATCCATCCGTCGTAGTCGTCTTTGCAGGCAGTAAAGACAGAAGCGACGGCAACCGATAGAATTATGCTGAAAAGTCTTTTCATTGTCGTTTTTGTGATTAGAAGATTAAAGAAATTCCGACTTGAAGGTCGAAGCCTTTTAATGCCTTGTCGTATGCGTCAGACACTTTTACAAGTTCCTTCATTCCGTCGGATTTAGCCACGGGAACGTAGTATTCCGGAGTTACGGTCAGACACAGTTTCTTATAAACAAGGGCAAACTGCACAGATCCGGTAAACGAACATGCCGACGGTGCTGTCTCGTCGTCGATTTTCGACCTGTCCTGAAGAGCCAGCACAGCGGCTCCTATTTGAGGCGTGATGCGCACTACGTTGCCGCATCTGATTCCCCATCCTATTCTGCCGTTTATACGCCAGTTCTTGAAGTCGGAAGTGTGGGCAAGAGAATTTGTCGATGTGTACCAATCAACTTCCTTTGATTCATTGCCGGCGATGAAACTGACTTCCATGTTTAATTTTCCGGCAAAAAAGCCCATTGTCGCACCTGCGCCTTGAAAATTAAGACATTGATAGATGGCTCCCATATAGAAAGCGTAATTGTTGACATAGTTCTCATGGTAACGCTTCTTACGGAAAGAGAAATCCACGGAGCTTTCGTTGCCTTCCGCCACAGTGATAGTCGTTTCTTTTGACTTGCCCTCATAGTATGCGGAAATGGAATGCTCACCGTAGTCGATGTCGCGGGAAATGGAATATCCGCTGCCTGCTATTTTGCCGTCGATATAAAAATTCGCGTTTTGGTTGCATGAGATGGTAACCTTTTTGAAGTTGGGCTTTAGTTGCCAGCTGATGAGGCTTGAGCCTTCGGATATGTCTATGGTTTCCGTGCGGCTCTGATATCTGTCGGCGCTCATGCTGATTTCATGTTTGGTGCATGTGAGCAAAGCGTCGCAGGGAGTCAGTCCGATGTATTTTCCGTCGATGTTTACGACGGATGTCGCATTCGACGTGAACTTCACACGGATGGCGTTGTTGAGCACGATGTTAAGCTCCGACGTCTTGCGCTCGTCGATGTCGGCGGTTGCAGTCTCGGTCTTGTAGCCGTCCTTGCTCAGCGTCACGCTGCGTGAGCCGATTAGAACTTCCTTGATGAACAAAGGTGTTTTGCCCATCACCTTGCCGTCGATTGCAACGGTGGCTTCCATTGGCGACGATGTCACTTTCAGAGAGCCGTAGATTGGCGTTGGAGCGGGCAGCGAGATGATGTCGTTTGCCGAAAGGTCGTCGGCATTGATTGTTATGGACCGGATAGTCGTGCGGTGGCTCGGCTTGCGCAGCTCGATGCGGTAGGTGCCCGATGCCAGCGGACCGCTCCACGAACCGTGACCTTTGTATTCTTGATTGATATAGATGTCGGCGTCGGCATCGCCGGTGATGGTGTAGTTTCGGAAGTCGCTTTTCAGAGCTGCGTTGACGCGCAGAGTGTCGTTGTCGGCGATGGTTACCGACTGTTGGAAAATATGGTAAAGCGGCTTTATGATTTTCAGCAAGTGCTTGCCGCTGCCCAGTTGCAGCGTGTGCAGCGGCAATGTGCCATGGTCGGAGCCGTCGACAAACACCCTGGCGTCGGAGCCGGCGTTGGCGCTGTTTACTTCCAGCCATCCGAACATCGGTCGCATATTCACGTTGACGGATGCTTTCTCTGCCGTCACCGTCACCGAACCCACCTCGGTGTGGTAGTCTTTGCGCTCGATGCGATACTGGTATTTTCCGAAAGGCTTGAAGCATGATGCAGAGCCTTCGGCATCGAGCAGCAGCGGTTGCCCGTCAAATTCGAGTATGGCGTCGGCTGGTGAAATGTGGAACACGACAAACTGGTCGGTCTGTGCCTCCTCGATTACGGTGTGCACCTTGCCGGTGACAAGCCTCAGCTCGTATGTGCGTGCGCTTTCAACTTGCTGAGGGATAGGATAATTGCGGAGAACACCCAATTGTGGATGCGCAATCGTAATGAACCTTATCTTTTCAGGGACGTATACCCAAATTTCTCCCACTTTCTGTTCTGTAGCAACGACACCGAGTATTCCGACGTCGAAATTGAAGCCTTTTTCGGAGGTCACCACTTTTATCAAGGCACAGGTTTTTCCGTTCTGGTCTTTTTTCATTGTGCCGGCAGTGTTGGCTGTCAGGTCGTTTTCAAGCGGTGTGAAACTTTCCACGCTGATTTGCTGCGACAAGGCAGGCAACGCAAGCAGCACCGCGAACAAAATAAGTAAACTCAGTCGTTTCATTTCTGTATGAGAAGTT
>ULUK01018602.1_pt1 | contig 40081 bp, 26 predicted proteins | sample 1958451 | NCBI WGS metagenome assembly ULUK01 (sample SAMEA4835758, study PRJEB28245) | human gut metagenome | biome: gut microbiome; material: fecal sample | place: Denmark | collected 2008
CTTGACCGAACTGACATTGCCGAACAGCGTGACGAGCATCGGAAATTATGCTTTCAGCGATTGCAGTGGCTTGGAGAAAATTACAGTAGATCGTGGAAACAAGCGCTACGACTCCTGGGGTAATTGCAATTCAATAATTGAAACGGGAACCAATACATTGATTGTTGGATGCAAAAACAGTGTCATACCTAACAGCGTGACGAGCATCGGGGATTGTGCGTTCTATGGTTGCAGTGGCTTGACCGAACTGACATTGCCGAACAGCGTGAGGAGCATAGGAGATGGTGCTTTCAGTGGTTGCAGTGGCTTGACCGAACTGACATTGCCTAACATCGTGACGAGCATCGGGGATTGTGCGTTCTATGGTTGCTCTGGATTGACCGAACTTATATTGCCGAACAGTGTGAGGAGCATCGGGGATATTGCTTTCACATATTGCAGCGGATTAGAAAAGATAACAGTAGAGAGTGGAAACAGTTGCTACGACTCCCGAGATAATTGCAATTCAATAATTGATACAGAATTCAACACATTGATTGTTGGATGCAAAAACAGTGTCATACCGAACAGCGTGACGAGTATTGGGTATTATGCTTTCTATGGTTGCAGCGGCTTGACCGAACTGACATTGCCGGACAGCGTGGCGAGCATCGGAGATGGTGCTTTCATTTGTTGCAGCGACTTGGAAAAGATAACATCGTTGGCTGAAATTCCGCCAGTGTGTGGCTCCGGAGTGTTTGACAGAGTCAATAAAACTAACTGCGAATTGATTGTTCCAGTTATATCTGTCACTGCTTATAAGCAGGCGGAAGTCTGGAATGAATTCAGCAACATAAGTGGCTTTTCTGGAGTTGAGGTCACCGTGGCAGGCAAGACACGGAAGATAGTGGTAGAATAGCCGCATAGCTCGCGTATTCCGTCTTTTTTACGTTGAGCATATATAAACAAAAGGACTGGCACGGGGTGTCGGTCCTTTTGTTTATAAAAGTATTGCCGCAGGGCAATCGTCAAAACTATTTCCTGACGTTGACAAATCTTGAATGCTGGTTTTTGGATTTACCGATAAAACGAGTCATTCCCGTGGCTGCGGAGGCCGATGGCTTTCCATGCCTATATGGTGTTGGCTTTTTCAGTGTGCTCCTTTGTGTAGGCATCGTCGTGAACCCCCGCCACGGCACGGCCGCTGGGGTCGTTGACACCGCGGAACGAGGCGTCCCAGGCGAGGGCTTCGGCGGTGGAGCATGCCACGCTCGGCACGCTCGGCACGCTGCGAGCCGCACTGTCGGACGGGAAATATCCTTCAAAGATGGTGCGGTAGTAATATTCTTCCTTGTTCTGCGGCGGGTTGATGGGGAATCGTTCTGCCGCATGCGCCATCTGTTCGTCGGAGACGGCTGCTGCAGTCACTTCTTTGAGGGTGTCGATCCAGCTGTAGCCCACTCCGTCGGAAAATTGCTCTTTCTGTCGCCAAGCGACGCTCTCTGGGAGCATGTCGGCAAAGGCTTCGCGGACTATGCGCTTCTCGATGGTTTTGCCGGGACACATCTTGGCTTCCGGATTGAGCCGCATCGCAACGTCAAGAAATTCTTTGTCGAGAAACGGCACGCGTCCTTCAACGCCCCATGCCGACAGCGACTTGTTGGCACGCAGACAGTCGTAGAGGTGCAGCTTCGACAGCTTGCGCACGGTCTCTTCATGAAATGCGCGTGCGTCGGGTGCTTTGTGGAAGTAAAGGTAGCCTCCAAACACTTCGTCGGCGCCTTCGCCGCTGAGCACCATCTTTATGCCCATGCTCTTGATTACGCGGGCGAGCAGATACATCGGCGTGGAGGCGCGAACGGTGGTGACATCGTAGGTCTCGATGAAATATATCGCATCGCGCACGGCGTCGAGACCCTCCTGGATAGTGTAGTTGATTTCGTGGTGCACGGTGCCTATATAGTCTGCCACTTCACGGGCTTTTGCCAAATCGGGCGCACCTTTCAATCCTACGGCAAAAGAGTGGAGTTGAGGCCACCATGCCTCTTTCTTGTCGTTGGTCTCGATGCGGCGTGCGGCAAATTTTTTGGCAATGGCGGAAATTACCGAACTGTCGAGTCCTCCGGAAAGCAGCACACCGTAGGGCACGTCGCTCATCAGCTGCCGTCTGACGGCGTCTTCAAGGGCGTCATGCAGTGCTTTTACATCGGCGGTGTTGTCTTTGACGGCGTCGTAGCTCATCCAGTCGCGTTTGTACCAGCGGACCATCTTGCCTTCGCTGCCGCGGTAGTAATGTCCTGGCAAAAATGGCTCATACTCGTCGCAGAAGCCTTCAAGGGCTTTGAGCTCGCTGGCGCAGTACACGCGCCCTTCGTTGTCATGGCCAATGTAGAGCGGAATCACGCCTATGGGGTCGCGGGCAATGAGGAAATCATCGGTTTCCTCATCATACAGTGCGAAGGCGAAGATGCCGTTGAGGTCTTCGAGAAAGTCGATGCCTTTGTCGCGGTAGAGCGCAAGGATCACCTCGCAGTCAGACCCTGTGGCAAAGTCGTATTTGCCTTCGTAGCGCTGGCGGATGTCGCGGTGGTTGTAAATCTCGCCGTTGACTGCAAGAATCTGCTTGCGGTCGGGGGAGAACAATGGTTGGCCGCCGCTTTCGGGGTCGACGATTGAAAGACGTTCGTGGGCGAGAATGGCAGACTTGCCGCAATAGATGCCGCTCCAGTCAGGACCGCGGTGGCGTATTTTTTTTGACATTGCCAATGCCTTGGGACGCAATGCCGAAACGTCGCTCTTGATGTTGAAGATTGCTGCTATACCACACATGATAGTATCGTTTTTTTTTAGACTTGTTTGGTTTTAAGATATTTGTCGATGTCGGCTGCCGCTTGGCGTCCGGCGGCAATGCACCGCACCACAAGACTTGCCCCTGTGGCTGCGTCGCCTGCCACAAACACGTTGTCGGGCAATTCGGGTTGCTGGGGCTTAAGAAATCCCATGGCGAGCAACACAAGGTCAGCGTCGATGACTTCCTTTTTGCCGGTGGGTTTCATCAGCGGGCGTCCGCCTTCGGGGTTTGGTGTCCATTCCACTTCCTCCACCTCCACTCCGGTGACATTGTTGTCCTTGCCGATGAATCTGGTCGACGACAGACACCACCTTCGCTCGCAGCCTTCCTCATGGCTCGAACTTGTGCGCAGCACTTGCGGCCACTGTGGCCATGGGGTGGCTGGGTTGTTGCCTACCGGAGGCTTCGGCATGATTTCAATCTGCGTCACAGCCACGGCGCCTTGACGGATGCTCGTGCCTATGCAGTCGCTTCCGGTGTCGCCTCCGCCGATTACCAGCACTCGCTTGCCTTTTGCCGTCACCCGCTCGTCGGCTGAGAATGTCTGTCCGGCAAGCACCCGGTTTTGTTGGCTCAGCATGTCGAGCGCGAAATGCACACCGTTGAGGTCGCGTCCGGGAATGTTGAGGTCGCGCGCCTGGGGGGTGCCTGTGCAGACGGCATAGGCATCGAAACTCTTGGGAAGATTGAGAATGTCGATGTCGGCATTCACCTTAAAAGTTATGCCTTCTGCCTTCATCACATCGACGCGGCGGTCTATGATGGCTTTGTTGAGCTTGAAATTGGGAATGCCGAAGCGGAGCAGCCCTCCAACAGCCTCGCGGCGTTCGAACACGGTGACGTCGTAGCCGCGGCGGTTCAATTGGTTGGCTGTTGCCAGTCCGGCGGGACCGCTGCCCACTACCGCCACTTTTTTGCCGTTGCGTTGATACTGCCGCGGCACCACATATCCTTCGCGGAATGCTGTCTCGGCAATTGCGCCCTCGTCTTCGCGGATGGTGACAGGAGCGTCGACGGCAAGTTTAAGCACACAGCTCTTCTCGCACAGGGCTGGGCATATGCGTCCGGTGAATTCCGGAAAATCGTTGGTCAGCGACAGTATTTCATAAGCCTCGTGCCAGTTGCCTCTGTAGATGGCGTCTTGAAATTCCGGAGGGCGGTTGCCAAGCGGACATGCCCAGTGGCAGAACGGCACGCCGCAGTCCATGCAGCGGGATGCCTGCAGGCGGCGTTCGGATGTGTTGAGGGTTTGTTCCACTTCTCCGAAGTCACGGATACGGTCGTGGATGGGGCGATAGCCCGCCTCCTGGCGTGGTACGGTAAGAAAAGCCTTAGGATTACCCATATATGTTGTTTCGTTTTATCGGTTGGGGAAATAAGTTAATAGTCACGCTGCACTTCGGCGATTTTCTGTTGTAGTTTGAGCATCTGTTCCTCGGCAAGCACCCGCTTGTATTCGATAGGTGTCACCTGTATGAAGTCGTCGACATACCGGTTCCATTCATCAAGCATCTGGCGTGCCAGCGCCGAGCCGGTGTAGCGGTAGTGCTGACGAATGAGCTCGTGCAGCTCCTTGCGTGCCGAGGAGTCTTCGATGAGCGAGAGTTCAACCATCTCCATGTTGCAGAAGTAGTCAAACTTGCGGTCGGGATCCCAAACGTATGCCACGCCGCCGCTCATGCCGGCTGCGAAATTGCGTCCGGTTGCTCCGAGCACCACAACGCGTCCGCCGGTCATATATTCGCAACAGTGGTCGCCGACACCTTCAACAACGGCAATGGCACCTGAATTGCGCACGGCAAAACGTTCGCCGACACGGCCGTTGATATAAACCTCGCCGCTTGTGGCTCCATAAAGGAGCGTGTTGCCGGCAATGGTGTTTTTCTCTGCCGCGAAATGGCTTCTGACTGGGGGTGCCACGGCGATGCGTCCGCCGCTGAGTCCTTTGCCGAGATAGTCGTTGGCCTCGCCCTCAAGCTTGAAGCTTATGCCATGGGCGAGAAATGCTCCGAAGCTTTGTCCGGCAGAGCCTTTGAATCTGACGGAAATGCTCTCGTCGGGCAGACCCTCGTTGCCGAATTTGTCGGCAATCAATCCCGACAGCATCGCGCCTACAGCGCGGTCGGTGTTGGCGATTGCATATTCGAGCGACACTTCTTTGCCGTTGCTGATAGCCGGATCGGAGGCTGTTATGATTGTGCGGTCGAGCACGCTGTCGATGTCGTGCATCTGCGCTTCTGTGTGGCGTATGCTTGCGTCTCCGCTTTCTTTATGCAGCAGGCGGGAGAAGTCGAGCAGTTCTGACTTCTGGCTGACTGCTTTGTCTATCTCAATCAAATCGGTGCGGCCTATGATGTCGTTGAATTTCCGGAATCCCATCTCTGCAAGATATTCACGCACCTCTTCGGCGAGAAAACGGAAATAGTTGACCACGTGGTCGGCATGTCCGCGGAAGTGTGCCCTCAGTTCAGGATTCTGTGTGGCAACGCCCATAGGACAGGTGTTTGAGTGGCATTTGCGCATCATCACGCATCCCAATACGATAAGCACTGTCGTGCCGAATCCAAATTCCTCGGCGCCGAGCAACGCCATGCTCACGATGTCGTGTCCGGTTTTCATTTGGCCGTCGGTCTGAAGGCGCACTTTGCCGCGCAGCCCGTTGCGCACGAGCGTCTGCTGCGTCTCGCTCAGACCAATCTCAGGCGAGATTCCGGCATACCGCATCGATGAAGCCGGCGACGCTCCTGTGCCTCCCTCGGCTCCTGAGATTACAATCAGGTCGGCCTTTGCCTTTGCCACACCCGCCGCGATGGTGCCGACTCCGCTTTCCGCCACGAGTTTCACGCTGATGGCTGCGCGCGGATTGACATTCTTAAGGTCGAAAATCAGTTGCGCGAGGTCTTCGATTGAGTAAATGTCGTGGTGCGGTGGCGGAGAGATGAGTGAGATGCCTGGAATGGAGTGGCGTGTGCGGGCAATCACCTCATTGACTTTGAATCCGGGCAATTGTCCTCCCTCGCCGGGTTTCGCTCCCTGTGCCACCTTTATTTGAATCTCCTCGGCGTTGACCAGATATTCCGTTGTGACGCCGAAGCGGCCGGAGGCAATCTGCTTTGTCTTGCTCGACAGCGACACTCCGTCGACCGCCTCGTGGAAGCGGCTGCTGTCCTCGCCGCCTTCGCCCGTATTGCTGCGTGCGCCGAGTCGGTTCATTGCCAGGGCAAGCGCCTCGTGGGCTTCCTTGCTGATGGCTCCAAACGACATTGCTCCAGTTACGAAATGCTTTACAATTTCTTCTACTGGCTCCACTTCGTCAATCGGAATCGGATTTTTCTTGAACGTGAAGAAGTCGCGCAGAAATATCGGTTCTTCTTTGTGGTCGGCGGCGGCTGTGAATTCTTTGAATTTATTGTAGTTGCCTTGACGGGTGGCAAGCTGCAGCAGTGCAATCGTTTCAGGATTCCAGGCGTGGCGCTCGCCGTCTTTGCGATATGAGAACTGCCCGATGTTTGGCAGAATCTCGTCTTCGTCTTTAATGGAGAAGCCATCATCGTGGAAATGCGTGTAGCTGTCGGCGATTTCCTTCAGGCGGATACCTCCGATGGACGATGTCTGTGTCCCGAAATAGTTGCGCAGCAGCTCCTCGCTGACTCCTACAGCCTCGAAAATCTTTGCTCCGCGGTAGGAACGGATGGTGCTGATGCCCATCTTGCTCATTATTTTGTAGAGACCCTTGCAAAGAGCCTTGATGTAGTTGCTTTCAGCCGTTTCGTAGTTCATCTGCACATCGCCGCGCTTCACCAGGTCGTCGAGCACGGCGAATGCCATATAAGGGTTGATGGCGCTTGCTCCATAGCCAAGCAGCAGTGCGGCATGCATCACCTCCCTGATTTCTCCGCTCTTGACGATAAGAGCGGTCTGCACACGTTTCTGCACCGAAATCAGATGATGGTGCACAGCACTCACCGCCAGCAACGACGGAATTGCCACATGGTCGCGGTCGACGCCCTCGTCGGTCAGTATTATGTAGTTCACACCGTCGTCGACCGATGCCTCGGCGCGGCGGCACAGCTCATAGATGGCTTCCTGCAGCCCGGCGGTGCCTTTTGCCGCATCAAACAGCATTGGCAGCTTCACGGTATTGAATCCCTTGTATCGGATATTGCAGAGAATGTCGAGCTGGGTGTTGGTCAGCACGGGGTGGGGCAGACGCACCATCTTGCAGTGCGACTCGCTTGGCAAAAGGATGTTCATGCCCACAGCGCCGATATATTCTGTCAGCGACATCACCAGCTGTTCGCGGATTGGGTCTATGGCGGGGTTGGTCACCTGTGCAAACTGCTGTCGGAAGTAGTTGAACAGCAGTTGCGGACGGCTGCTCAACACGGCAAGCGGCGTGTCGTTGCCCATAGAGGCAGTAGGCTCCGACCCGTTCACGCACATAGGCTTTATGGTGCGTTCCACGTCTTCGCGCGTGAATCCGAAAGCACGCAGCTTTCTGCCGAAGAGACTGACGGCATTGTCCACTTTGCGTCCGCTGCGTAGCGTGTGCAGCTCGATGCGGTTTGTCGACAGCCATTGTCGGTATGGGCGTGCGGCGGCAAGCTGCGCTTTCAGCTCGCCGTCATAGTATATCTTGCCTTCCTGTGTGTCGACAAGCAGAATTTTGCCAGGTTGCAGACGTCCTTTTTCTTCGATGTCGGCAGGTTCGATGTTGATTACTCCAGCCTCGCTCGCAACCACCATCATACCGCTTTTCGTAATCAGATAGCGCGCCGGACGCAGACCGTTGCGGTCGAGCATTCCGCCGGCATAACGCCCATCGCTGAAAAGAAGTGCCGCCGGTCCGTCCCACGGTTCCATAAGGATGGAGTGGTATTCATAAAACGCTTTCAAATCCTCGCTGATAGGATTCTTGTCGTTGAACGACTCCGGCACGAGCATTGCCATGGCGTGCGGCAGGCTTAGTCCCGACATTACGAAGAATTCCAGCACATTGTCGAGCGAGGCGGAGTCGCTCATGCCCGGTTGGATGATTGGACGTATGTCCTTGACGTTGCCCAACGCCGGCGTCGACAGCACGCTTTCTCTTGCCTCCATCCAGGCGCGGTTGCCGCGGATGGTGTTGATCTCACCGTTATGCGCCAGCAGACGGAACGGCTGTGCCAAACTCCAGGTTGGAAACGTGTTGGTGCTGAAGCGGGAGTGCACCAACGCCAGCCCGCTTGTGAAATACGGTTGTGTGAGGTCTTTGAAATACTCGCGCACTTGGGTTGACGAGAGCATACCCTTATAAATGATGTTCTTGCTTGACAGCGACACTATATAGAAGTCCTTGTCGTCGATGCGGCGCTCGATGCGTTTGCGCACAAGATATAACGTGCGCTCAAAAGTGTCGGTGTCGGTAACTCCGGTAATGAAAATCTGCTTTATGTCGGGTTCTGTGTCGCGGGCGTCTTTGCCGAGAATCTCTGAGCGTACAGGCACATTGCGCATGTGCATCAACTGCAGTCCCTCACGCTCCACTTCTTCAATCACGATTCCCATAATTGCGGCTTGGCGTTTCTCGTCTTTCGGCAGAAACATCAGTCCGGTGCCGTATTTGCCTTTCTCCGGCACTGGAATGCCTTGAAGAAGAATGAATTCGTGTGGAATCTGAATCATAATCCCGGCGCCGTCGCCTGTCTTGTTGTCGGCACCCTCTGCGCCGCGGTGCTTCATGTTTTCAAGCACTGTCAGGGCTGCATCAACCAGTTCGTGGGATTTGTCACCATTTATGTTGACGAGCATGCCCACACCGCATGCATCGTGTTCGTAGGAAGAGTCATACAGCCCCAAGGGCTGGTGACTTGGATAGTCTTTTTGGTCTATCTTCTTGGAAAAAAGATTGTTTTTGTTTAAATTTTCTTTCATAATCCCGCTTTTTTCTCTTCTTTACTTACATTTTGATTGCAAAGATATGGAAAAACATCAAGCCTGCAAACTAAATGCGACAAAAATAGCCGTTGTTGTGGAAAAAAGTTTTGCAAATACGTTGAAAATAGCAAAAAGAAAGCGGATATGACTGAAATGTGGCATAACAGTCAGAACTGCTGCGTGCGGATGATTGTTTTATTGAAAGATAGGCAGCGGTTCGGAATCGCAAAATCAAATAAATTTGTTTTGCGCTTCACTCACCTTGCACTACTTTCAATAAAATAGGCTGCGGTTCGGAATTGCAAAATCAAATAAATTTGTTTTGCGCTTCACTCACCTTGCACTATCTTTGCAGTTGATAAAACAACAACCGGATGAAACCAAATTTTTTGAAGGGGCTTCTTAGGCGAGTGCTTGTGTTGCTCCGTTACATTTGGCGCGGCTGCGTCAAAATGTGGAATTGGTATCGGCGCACTTACAAGCAGGCGCGTTGGTATGGAAAAGTGGGTATTGTGTGTGCCACGGTGGTGGTGTCGTTTGTCCTTTATTTGATATTGGTCGACATCAATTTCTTGTGGCTTTTCGGAAAATCGCCGAGCTTATATGACATAGCCCATCCCAAACAAGATGAAGCGTCGATTGTCTACAGTGCCGACGGCAAGGTGCTCGGACGTTACTATCGCGAGAACCGTATCCCTGTTGAATATGACGAGATTTCGCCAATGCTCATCAACGCGTTGGTGTCGACGGAGGATGAGCGTTTCTATTCCCACCACGGCATAGATTTTCAGGGTGTGGCGGCTGCGATGAAGGATATGGCTGTGCACCACGAGGCGCGTGGAGCGAGCACGATTACTCAGCAGCTGGTCAAGAATATGTTCCGCACACGCACGGAGTATTCCACCGGACTCACTGGATTTATACCTGGCGTGCGTCTGTTGGTGATGAAGACGAAGGAATGGGTGACGGCTGTCAAACTGGAGATGTTCTATACAAAAAAGGAGATTCTGACGATGTATCTCAATACGGTGGATTTCGGCAGCAATGCTTTCGGCATCCGCACGGCGGCGAAGACTTATTTCAACACGACGCCGATGCAGCTGAAGACGGAGGAGTCGGCTGTGCTTGTCGGTATGCTGAAGGCCACTACGACCTACAATCCGCGTCTTAATCCGAAGAATTCAAAAAGCCGCCGCAATGTGGTGTTGAGCAACTTGTTGCGCAAGAAGTTTCTTACGCACGAGGAGTATGACTCGCTGAGCGAGCTGCCGATAGAACTGAAATATACGCCTGTGAAGCCTACCGACGGCAAGGCACCGTATTTCCGCGACGTGCTTGCCGATGAGCTGCAGAATGGATGGTGTAAGGACAATGACAAGGATCTCTATGGCGACGGACTGCGCATCTACACGACCATCGACTCGCGTATGCAGAAGTATGCCGAGGAGGCTGTGATGAAGCACATGCAGCAGGTGCAGCGCAATTTCAAGTCCGACTGGGGCAATGAGAATCCGTGGCGCGATGAGAACCGCGAGGAGAAGAAGGGATTTATTGAGGACATCGCCAAAAGAACTGACTACTACAAGCAGTTGTCGGCACGTTATCCCGACGACCCTGATTCGGTGAATTATTATATGAATCTGCCTCACCGCGTGAAGTTGTTTGACTACAATGCTCCCGACCAGGTGCGCACGGAAATGATGAGTGCGATGGACTCCATCAGGTATATGGTGAAGTTCCTGCATTGCGCATTTGTGGCGATGGAGCCTGAAACGGGCGCTGTCAAGGCTTGGGTCGGCGATATTGACTATAATCATTGGCAATATGACAAGGTGACCGCTGAGCGTCAGCCGGGATCCACATTCAAACTGTGTGTCTACACAGCCGCGATGGAGGCTGGACTCGGCCCGTGCGACGACCGTGTGGACGAGTGGAAGCAGTATGACGCTTTCGACAAAGACGGCAAGCCGACGAAGTGGACTCCGCGCAATGCCAACGGATACTATACCGGCGGAGCGATGTCGCTGAAGCACGCGTTCTCAAATTCGATCAACTCGGTGGCTGTCTCGGTGGCGCATGAGGTGGGCTTGAACCGCGTTGCCGACGTGGCTCATAAACTGGGCATTATCTCTCCGATAAAAGAAACTCCGGCAATGCCGCTCGGCACGGAGGATGTCACTCTGCTCGAACTGGTCGACTCCTACTGTACGGTGATGAACAAGGGTAGGCACAACGTGCCGGAATTTGTCACCCGCATCGAGGACAAAGACGGCAAGGTGCTTTATGTGGCTGAACCGAAAAACGAGCAGGCAATCAGCGAGGAGTCGGCTTTCTTGATGCAGCAGATGCTGCTGGCTGGTATGACGGAGCCGGGAGGCACGTCGCAAGCCTTGTGGAGCTACGACATCCATCATTTCGACACCAATTTCGGAGGCAAGACAGGCACTACGTCAAACAACAGTGACGGCTGGTATGTGGGCGTGACGAAAAACCTTGTTGCCGGATGCTGGTGTGGAGGAGAATACCGCAGCGTGCATTTCCGCAGCGGACGGATGGGGCAGGGTAGCCACACGGCGCTGCCTGCGTTTGGCTATTTTATGGAGAAAGTGCTGCGCGACCCGCAATTGGCTGCGAAATATCGGGGAAAGATTTCCGACAAGCCGTGGCCCGGACTGAGGGTCGACGACCGCCCGTACAACTGTCAGGGCTATGTGGCGCCTTCCGACACTACTGATGTTGACAGCACCGGTGTTGATGATATTGATATGCCCGAGGAAGAAATCGAGCTTGACAACAACGGCAATGAAATTCCGTCGGAACCGGCACAGGGCAATATTTGACGGAACAGTATAAAAGCAACAACCGCGGAGGGCATAGGCTTTCCGCGGTTGTTGTTTGTGAGTGTTGCTGATTAGTATTGTTCCTTCTCGTTGGGGAAATCAGAGGTCTTCACGTCCTCGATGTATTTTGCCACAGCGTCGGTGATGATTGTGCCCACATCAGCGTAGCGGCGCAGGAAGCGAGGCGAGAATCCCTTGTTGATGCCGAGCATGTCGTGCATCACGAGCACCTGTCCGTCGACACCGCCTCCGGCACCGATGCCGATGATAGGAATTTCAAGTATTTCTGCCACTTTTTTTGCCAATGTGGCGGGGATTTTCTCAAGCACGATTGCAAAGCATCCAATCTCCTGCAGCAGTTTGGCGTCTTCGATAAGTTTGTTTGCCTCAGCCTCTTCGCGGGCACGCACGGTGTATGACCCGAATTTGTTGATTGACTGTGGTGTCAGTCCGAGGTGACCCATCACGGGAATGCCGGCGCACAGGATGCGCTCAATCGACTCGCGCACTTCGGCGCCGCCCTCGAGCTTCACGCAGTCGGCATGTGTTTCTTTCATGATGCGGATAGCCGAAGCCAAAGCCTCTTTAGAGTTGCCCTGGTATGTTCCGAAAGGCATGTCTACAACCACGAGCGCGCGGTTCACGCCACGCATCACCGACTTGCCGTGATAAATCATCTGGTCGAGCGTCATCGGCAGAGTGGTCACGTTTCCAGCCATCACGTTGCTGGCGGAGTCGCCCACGAGAATCACGTCCATTCCAGCCTCGTCGATGAGTTTCGCCATCGAGAAATCGTAGGCTGTAAGCATAGATATTTTTTCTCCGCGCTGCTTCATTTCGAGCAGGCGGCGAGTAGTCACTTTCCGTTTGTCTTCTGTGTAAGTTGACATAATCAATTAGTTTTTAAATTTAATCGGCTGCAAAGTTACGTCTTTTAAACGACAAAAGGAAAAAAAGGTGCTGCCCACATCTGAAAATCGCTGAAATGTGCTAAATTTGCAAATAAAACATAAAAATCTGTGATATTATGATTGTACACGAACAGCTTTCTTTTCAGGATGCATTGTCGCTTGCCACAAAGCGAATTTTTGAAACAAAGGGACGCTCCCGCCGGTCTGAGTTTTGGTGGGCTATGCTGGTTGCCTATTTCATATCAAATTTCCTTCCTCCGTTTTGGCTTGTGACCATACCTATATCAATCAGACGGTTGCACGACACGGGACGCAGCGGATGGTGGATGTTTTTCCCAGTAGTGGCCACAATCATTATTGTCTCAATGTGTGTCTCGGATGTTCTTAGCTTTATGACGATGGATGATTTTGAGGACACCATTACTCCGTTTGTGGTATTTGGCAAGTATATATTTTTCTGTGGCATAGTTTCTGTATATCAGATTGTGATGATAATATTCTTTTGCCAGGACAGTGCGGAGGGCGAAAATCGCTACGGAGCGTCGCCGAAATATGAGGAAGAGCCTCCATGTGTCCCTCCGGAAGAAAGAAAAGAATAATGCTTTATGGATATCGAGCAGGTCAGGGAATACGCTTTGTCTTTGTTTGGTGTGACTGAGGATCAGCCGTTTGGCGACGACGTTGTCACCTTTCGTGTTGAAGGCAAGATTTTTCTGTGCCTTTGGCTGGGTGGAAGTCGGCTCGGCATGAAGGGTGAGAATCCGCGGTTTGCATGTAAATTGGCTCCGGAGAGAAACGAGGCGTTGCGCGAGCGATATGCGGCGGTGACTCCTGCGTTTCATTGGAACAAGAAGCATTGGAGCGACGTGTATTATGGGCAACTTGCCGCAGAAACCGTAACGGCGTGGATAAAAGAGTCGTATGAGCTTATAGTCAGCAAGCTGCCAAAGGCGGTGAGAGCAAAATATCAGTAACATTATATTCAGAATGAAAGCATATACATACATAGAGAAGGGCAAGTTTGCATTGATTGACAAGCCTAAACCAGAGCTGCAGGAAGCGACAGACGCCATTGTCCGTGTGACTCTCGGCAGCATCTGTTCAAGCGACCTGCATATAAAGCACGGGAGTGTGCCGAGAGCGGTGCCCGGCATCACTGTCGGCCATGAGATGGTCGGCGTGGTGGAAGCAGTAGGCGCCGACGTGAAAGTCGTGAAGGTAGGCGACCGTGTGACCGTCAACGTGGAAACCTTCTGCGGTGAGTGCTTCTACTGCAGGCACGGCTATGTCAACAACTGCACATCTCCTCATGGCGGATGGGCTCTCGGTTGTCGTATCGACGGCGGACAGACGGAATATGTGCGTGTGCCGTTGGCATCGCATGGCTTGAACCGCATTCCCGACAGCGTGACCGACGAGCAGGCTCTGTTTGTTGGCGATGTACTTGCCACGGGATTCTGGGCGGCGCGCATAAGTGAGATTACGCCCGACGACACGGTGCTGATTGTCGGTGCCGGACCTACGGGCATCTGCACGTTGATCTGTGCGATGCTGAAGCGTCCGAAGCGCATCATCGTGTGTGAGCCGTCGGAAGAGAGGCGGGCTTTTGTCAAGAAGCATTATCCCGACGTGCTGCTGACCACGCCAGATGCCTGCGAGGAGTTTGTGAAGCAACACAGTGACCATGGCGGCGCCGACAGGGTGCTGGAAGTGGCTGGCGCAAAGGATACGTTCCAGTTGGCATGGCGCTGTGCGCGGCCTAATGCCATTGTCACGGTCGTGGCGCTTTATGACGCTCCGCAGGTGCTACCGTTGCCCGATATGTATGGCAAGAACCTGACGTTCAAGACCGGCGGTGTTGACGGTTGCGACTGCGAGGAGGTGCTCAGGCTCATTGAGCAGGGGAAAATCGACACCACTCCGCTTATCACGCATCGCTTCCCGCTTGACAGAATAGAGGAGGCATACCGTATATTTGAGAACAAGGAAGACGGCGTAATCAAGATTGCCGTCTATAATTGATACCTTTTAAGATTATTAACCATTGAGTTGCGAATTAAATGATTTTCTAACTAAATGAAAAAAACGAACATGAAAAATTTCCTGACATTACTCATCGCTATGCTTTCGCTGCTTCCGACGGCCATGCATGGAGCTAGCAAGAAGGTGGTAACATCTATCGACATCACTATTCCGTTGCCCAAAGACGGTATGGGGATCGAGGATGGCGAGCAGATACAAATCACCGCAGCCAAGACAGCGTATGGCGACCTGGTTCAGCAAGGCGTCGCGTCGGTCTTCAGCATTTTATGGGAAGGCGAGTTCGACAGAAAAAATTCCGATTCTCCCAAGTTCCAGGCAGGCTATACGTATCGTGCCAGCATGAAACTGATGCTCGACACCCAGAGTCCCTACATCATCAAGTATGCGATGCGCGATGGCGACTACTATGTCGACGACACCATGCTGAAGATTACCGTCAACGGCGAGCCTGCCAGAGTGCTTGTCGGCAGCCCTTACTTCCCTCGCTGCAGTTTTGTGGTTACCGTGCCTGGCGGCGATGGCGGCAATCTCAAGAAGGAGAACCTGTTCTTTGACTATAATGCCAACAAGGAGAAAAATCGTGCCAGCAATAATGTCTATACAAAAGAGATTGCCGACGCCTGCTGCGCATCATTCCATCCACATGATGTGGTCACCATTACAGAGACCCACGACCCGTTGCCCGAGTTTGAAGGACCCAACCGAGTCTTTCTTACCAAGGTTATCGTAGACACCGGCAACAAGACGGATTACTTAAAGTTTGCCCATTCGTTGACCCAGTATATGGGTGGCTATTACAACCTCAAGGAGGTGTGGCTCAGCGACAAAGTCAACGCCGTAGAGTTTATGCGCGAACTCGACGAAGGCATGAAGAGCAAGCTGTATCCCAACTATTATCATTTCTACGGCCATAGCACAATGTTCCTTGCCGGCGACGCCACCCTGTGTGTGCCAGCCAGTCAGGCTGCTGCCGTCAAAGCACAGATGGCACGTCACAGCAAGTTCCCGTGCTACACCGTAAGAACATATACCGGCAACGTGCAAGAAGCCCAGAAGGCCGGACTCGGAGCCACCAAGAATCCCTGTACAAAGCACAACTTTGTGGCACGCCTGTATACTGCCGACCGTGTGATGCAGCACTATACCTGTAAGCAAGATCCTAAAGTGTATTACTCATGCAGCATCTGCGGGGAGTGTGAGCGCAATCCGCGCCACACTTTCATGTTCGTCGACAAGGAGGAAGAGAAAAGATACGTACCGGGCGTTCATTCATTTACTGCCGACCTTGCTACCGAGCAGGCCTATGTGGGCACCAATGCCGCGGGCGAGCATGTCTATTGGAAGAGCTGCAAATGGTGTGGCTTGTCTTACAACTATGAGCAGCGCCACCTAACAGAGAAACACTTCCGTCTGTCGGGATCTGACGGCACGTTGGCACTGTATCGCAAACATATGGAGGCAGCGCTCGACATGCGTGAGGACGAGGCAAAACTGAGCACTACCGCTCAGCCGGATATGTTTACACTGCCAGCCCGCAGCACTGTGAAGAAGAGCAAGTGGGCAGAAGACGAGGTGACGCGCGCCCTTTGCGACAACCTTGTCGACGAGCAGCTGCTGGGCAACGACTACACCCTTACCGCCACACGTCAACAGGTGGCGTCGATAGCTACGCGGCTTATCAAGGAGATGACCGGAAAGGATGCCAATGGAGTAAAGTTGAACCTCTTTGCCGACATCGTCGGTGGCGACCTCGACATGAATGCTGCTGTAACCCGTCAGGAGATGGCAACGCTCATTTATCGTGCCATGCGCTATATTGAGAAAAACTCGGAGTATACTTATACCGAATACGACTCCAATCTTGATGCCTATACCGACAGTCAGCAAATCAAACCGTGGGCGAAGGAGCCTATGGCGTTTATGGAGGCTCTGGAGCTTGTCGATCCCGTTACCTCAACCACTCTTGTGCCCGACGGCGCTTGCTCCATCGAGCTGGCGCTCGCCACTGCCGAGCGCGCCACGATGGCACAGCACACCGGATGGGCGCAGACCGTATCAGATGGTGAAAAGAGTGATTATATCTCTGTTGCCAACAGCCACGATGCCCTCGGCACATCCAATTCCACATTGGGCTTCTACGAGCGTGTGTGGGTCTATCGTATGAGAAACAACAACGGCAAGATAGAAATCAAGGATAAATATACGGGTCAGCACCTCGAGTTCAACAGAGAGTATCTGCACCCTGTGCGCTGGCGTGGCAACGGTGTGTCAAACGTTTCACAAAAGGTGAGAAACGTCCGCAACAAAATCAATAAATGGCAAAAGAAAAACGACAGATAGAGAAAGGGTAGGACGTGATGAGGAAACCTCATCACAGCCAATGACCAATAACGATATGGCCGCCTTTGTCACTATGACAGAGGCGGCTGTTTGTTGGTATGCTCGGCATGAGCATTGCGTTATCCCGAACTCGTGTTTTTAATCTTTCAAACAAGCAAGCGGTATGACTTTGACTCCGTCTGGGCGCGTGTAAGCCATACTGCCACCTGTCATGACAATCATTAAGTCGGGTTCGCGCAGCGGCACCTGCTTTTCTGTCTCATTATGCACTTGAATGAGTCGTTTAATTTCCAAAAGATGCTTGGCTCCTTCTTCTATCTCACGACTGCCAAGTTTACATTCTATAAGGGCGTAGCGTCCATCGTCGAGATGAAGCACAAGGTCGGCCTCCAGTCCGTAGCGGTCACGATAGTATGACAAATGATTGCCAAAGCCTGGCGTGTAGGCTCGAAGGTCTCTCGCACACATCTGTTCAAAGATGAAACCAAAGGTCTTGAGCTGAGTCATCAATGCTTCTGGAGAAAGTCCTAAAGCAGCAATTGCAATAGACGGGTCTACGAAAGCCCGTTTTATACCACTTCGAATTGCTGTTTTACTTCGGACGGCAGGACACCACGCTTCAATATTGTCAATAACAAACAATTTATTGAGGGAGGTTACGTAATCCTCAAACGCACTCATAGAAAGTGAAACTTCCCCAGAGGCTGTTACATCAGCTAACAGAGCTGTGTTTTTTGCCAATGTAGATATGTTACGGGCATACGAACGTAATATGGCACGTGTAGTACGCTCATCCCTTTGTACATCATCTACTCTGGATATATCGTCCCGACAGATGGCATCAACATAATTGCGTGCAATAAGTAGCTTTGCCTTATCACTCTTCATATTAAGAAATGCTGGCCATCCGCCACGACAAGCAGCATAAATCAAGTCTTCAATCTTCATATCTGAAGTGATGCCGTCTATGTCCAAGTCTTTATTATCAAACAATTCTTTAAGTGAAATCTTTCCGTTAGACTCTCCTGACTCCCATAGACTCATTGGCAACATCTTCATTCGTGATATTCTACCCGTACCAGAATGATGAATCTTGCTTCTGTCAACGACAGTAGATCCTGTAAGAATGAACTGTCCTGGAACCTGGCGTTTGTCCACCATTGTACGCACTGCATCCCAAAGAACAGGAGCATCCTGCCATTCATCTATTAGACGAGGTGTCTCACCCATCAACAACAATGATGGTTTTGAAGCAGCAGTTGCAGCGTATTCTTCCTGCATCTCTGTGTCCTGCATCTTTATGACACTTTTGCTCAATTGCTCTGCAGTTGTTGTCTTTCCGCACCACTTAGGACCCTCTATTAGTACTGCCCCAAAAGCCTCAAGACGCTCTGCCAGTTGAAGGTCTGCAATTCTATGTGAATAACTCATATTGTAACCACGGTTTGATTGTGTATGCAAAGTTAATGACATTCAGTTGTATATGCAAGCAAAAACTAATATTTGTGCATATTTAGTGCGATGAATTGTGCTGTTTTGTAACTAACTTTTGTGGTAATTTGTAACTAACTTTTGCGGTACACTTTTGCAGCGGTTGAGTACGTGTTTTGCTTATCGTTGCTTGACCAAGGTCAAAATCGGCTGCACATTTACAGCACGTTCCGAGAGAAGTCAGTAGAGGTCATAGTACCCTGTCTATAGGGAAGGACTGAATCGAGCAGTGCAATAGTAAATCACTGCTACCTTGAGAGTCTTTTGTAGTCAGATGCCCGAAAAGGAACTCTCTATTCACACGATAGGACGGAATCCGACAATAGAATCGAAGTGACGTGCCTCGAAGGGATGCCGGAAAAACAAAATAGGGAGGAAAACAGCTTTGTTTTCCTCCCTCTCAATTTGTCTGTCGCGTTGCTATTGCTTTGCGTTGCGCTTGATAGAGTCGTAGATGTAGTCGAAGATGTTGTAGCGGGCACCAATCTTTGAGAACGCCGGGTTGTTGCGGCTTGGGCAGACGCGGTTGCTGAGGAAAATGTAAATCAGGTCTTCCTTCGGGTCAACCCAGAACGATGTGCCAGTGAATCCGGTGTGTCCCACCACTTCCGCACTTGCTGCATCCGTTATCGAAGAGTAGCTCGGATGCTTGAAGTTAGGCTTGTCAAATCCGAGTCCGCGGTGCGAATTGAGCGATCTCATTGTCAGGAACGTGTTGACAGTAGACTGCGAGAGGATGCGCTCGCCGCCATACATTCCTCCAAACAGCCACATCTGGCACAGTTTGGCAAGATCGTTGGCGTTGGAGAAGAGTCCGGCATTTCCTTGTATGCCGCCGGAGAATGCCGCTGTCTCGTCGTGGACAACGCCGCGGATATATCCTTCGCGGAAATACTCGTCGAGCTCTGTCGCTGCGATTTCTTTTTCAGGGAAGAAGTCGAGCGGGCGGTAGACGGTGCGGAAAGCGCCGATGCGGTGGAAAATGTTGTCGTAGACATAGCGGTCGTGGCGCACTCCGGTCACGTTCTCCTCCGCCTGACGGAGCAGGCAGAAGTTGAGGCAGCTGTACACATAATTGTGGTTTGTGCGCTGGCGCTCGTTGTAGATCATGTTCATCACCGAGTCCATCGTGATTTGTCCCACCCATAGGTTCTTGCCAATCTGCACGTTGAATTTGTCGGTGCGTTTAGGCGAAGTGATGTCGGAGCGCACGTGTGCAGTGTTGTTGATATATGCGCCTCCGGCAAACCGCTTGTAGTTGGCTGATTTCTTGCCCACGCTGAGCGCGCCGGTGTAGCTATTAGGGTCGGTCATTTGTTCGTAGATGCTCAGCGACGGTGGCATACCCGTTTCGTGGAAAAGCAGGTCGCGTATTGTCAACACGCCTTTCGACGAGCCTTTCAGTTGAGGAATATAGTCGCTGAGGAAACCATTGATGTTTAGTTTCTTGTCGTCGACGGCTTTCATGATGCCCGACAGGGTTCCAGTGGCTTTCGACACAGATGCAAGGTCGTAGAGCGTGTTGCCGTTGACGGCGTTGTCTTTTCCGTTGTCGGTGTATCCGTAACTTTTCTTTACAACGATTTTTCCGTGGCGTGCCACAATTACTTGGCAGCCAGGGAAGGCTCCTGCCTTCACGCCGAGGTTGGCGATTGAGTCGATTTGCTCTACGAGTTTCTGGTCAAGACCTACGGCTTCAGGCACGTCGTAGCCAAGGCGTGACGCCATCACAGTGACGCCGTCGCCAACTTTTGCAACTCCGGCAACGCTTACTGGCATGCGGCCAGAGGCGTCGCTTCCGCCGAACACCACTTGTGCGGCATATTCCTGAGCAAAGGCATGGTCTTCGTAAGCCTCGATTACAGCCGCGCTTCCGGCTATCTCCTCGCTGAAGTCGGCAAGGTCGTAAGGCTTGATGAAGAACACAAGAACCACTTTGCTCTTTCCGGCTTTCGCGATGGCTTTCGCGATGGCGCGTTTGGTGCTGCCGTTGTTGTTGAACACACCGATTACTAATGCCGATGCGTTGTCGTTGTCTTCAGCCCACGACTCGGCGTTGTGTTCGGTGAGATGGTGGGTGGTGATGTCGGTGTAGAGGGCGCATGTCTGAGTGAACACCTTTGCGTCGTCGACTTTCTCTCCAGCCACAGCCACGCTCACCTTGTTTTCAAGATGCTTCACAGGCAGGCAGTCGCCGTCGTTTTTCACTATGGTCATCGCCGCTGCGTAGAGCTTGCGCAGCACGAGTTGTGCGTGGCGTGAGTTGATGCGCTCCATCATACCGTCGATGTTGACAGGCTTGTAATTGTTGAGGCCGAGAGCGTATTTGTATCTCAGCACTTTCTTGCACGTCAGCTCGATTGACTTTTGCTTGTCGCCGCCTTGATTGTAGTAGTCGAGAAGCTCGTTGAAACTTTTTTCGAGATTGTACGGTTCAAGAAGCACGTCGGCACCTGCAAGGAAAGCTCTCAGTCCGTTAGGATTGCCCGACTTCCTTGCCCCCTGCATTGTAAGCGCGTCGGTAAACACCAGTCCGCCGAAGCCTAATCTCTGTTTGAGCAAACCTGTGACAACGCTTGGAGTCAATGATGTAGGGTTGTTGCCCGTTTTCAATGCCGGTATCTGAAGGTGTCCTACCATCACGCCCGAAAGTCCGGCATTGGTGTAGGCTTGGAACGGCACAAGGTCGATCGACTCGATGCTTGCAAGCGAGCGGTCGACAATCGGCAGCGTCTTATGAGAGTCCTTCTCCGTGTCGCCGTGTCCGGGGAAATGCTTAGCCACCGACAGCACACCGCCGTCCTCAAGACCGCGAGAGTAAGCCACTACTTTGTGTGCGACGTTTTCGGCATCCTCGCCAAACGAGCGCGTGCCGATTACGGGGTTCAGAGGGTTGCTGTTGACATCGGCAGTAGGGGCGAAATTCACATTCACACCTATCTCTTTGCATTCGCGCGCCATTTCGCGTCCGTATTCATAGATGAGCATATCGTCCTGCACGGCGCCGAGCATCATGTTTTTAGGAAAACGCGGAGTGTCGGGCATGCGCATCGACAATCCCCATTCGCCGTCGAGAGCGATGGCAACCGGTGTCGATGAGATGCTGTTGACGTAGTTTGCGAGTTCGGCGTGGTGCTCAGCCTTACCGTTGGCAAAGTATGCCCACCCGATATGGTATTTTTCTACGGTCGATTTGATTTGGCGTTTCGCAGCATTGACATCTTTTGACTGGAAACTTTGAGCAATCAGCTGACCCACTCGTTGCTCCGGGGTCATGGAGTTGTAGACAGAGTCGACCCAGGCATCCATTTCATCCTGGGGCTGGTTGCTGATAAACAATGGAGTCTTTGCCGTAATGATGCTGACGGCGATAAGACTGATGCCTAATAGTAAAATTTTTCTTAGATGCATTGTCTTGGGCTTATTTTTTGGTTATACGTTTGGTGTGGTCAAGCGACAGTTTGGGGTTTTCCTTCACATAGTCGGCGATGTCGAATTTCATCGGGCGGTCGCTGCTGTAGAGCAAATTCGCCTTTGCGAAGGAAACGAGGTCATCGTTGCCCTCGTAGATGTAGCTTATCGTCGAGATGCGGTAGGTGCGGTTCTTGTCGATTTTCTTTCCGTTGATTTTTGCGTTTACGGCTTTGCCGTCCTTGATTGTGAACGAGATTCCGCGGCTCACGCATTGTCCGCCTTTCATTGCAAGGTTGTCGAGGCATTCCTGAAGCAGCGCGCCGTTCATCTCGAGCACAACGATGTTGTTGTCGAACGGCATAAGGTTGTAGACCTCGCCGAGACTCAACTCGCCTTTATGAAAGTCGGATCGCAGACCTCCGGAGTTCGTCACTCCGGCGTCGACTTCAACGCCCGACAGCCGTTCGCCGACAGTCTTTACGGCATCCGCCGCCCAGTTTCTCATAACGGTTGAGTTGCGTTGCATATCCTCGTCGGTAGAGCCGATGATGATAGCCATCACACGAGCCACTTCCTCGTCAAATGGCTTCAGCCACGCTTCAGTGGCAGCGTCAAGACGGCCGTCGTAGCGGGAGTCGATAGGCAGCAGTTCGTAAGCAGGCAGCTTCTGCAAGTCGTCGAGGTCGATGGTTATTTTTGTTATAGTGTGGCATTCGTTTCTGTTTTGAGCTACCAGAACATTTTTGCCAGCCTTGTTTGTAAACACGTATTGGTGATTGCCGGTGGCCGGATTGATTGAAGTGTGTGAGTGTCCGCCGAGGATAAGGTCGATGTTGCTTGACGAGAGCGCCATCACGCTGTCTGACGGAAGCCCTGCTTTTCCGGGACGGTAGCCGATGTGAGAAAGCACGATTGCGTAGTCGGCACGGTCGTCGGCTTTAAGAGCTCCGGCGATGCTGTCGGCAAGAGCCATAGGGTCGCGGTATGTCATTCCCTTGTAGTTGTTGGCAATGACGAGACGGTCCGGATTTGCTCCGACACCGATTACGGCAAATCTCTTGCCGTGGAAATTGCGTATGATGTATGGTTTGACAAGGTCGGACAATGCCGTCTCTTTCAAGCCATAGTTGGCGTTGATTACGGGAAATTCCACACGACGGTAGTTGTCGGCGAGCGATTCGATGCCGTTGTCAAACTCATGGTTTCCGATGGTCGCCGCGTCGTAGCCCATGCGGTTCATCATTTCATATTCCACCTCGCCTTTGAACAGCGTGAAATACATCTGTCCCTGCACGTCGTCGCCGGCATCGAGCAGCATAACGTGGGTTTCTGCCCGGCGGATGCTGTCGACCGCCGCTTTCACGCGTACCATTCCTCCCGGTTTCGTCAGTTGTTCTGGACGCACGTTGCTGTGCATATCGTTTGTGTGGAGAATCACAAGGTTCTCCGCCATTGCTCCCGAGGCAAGGATTGCTCCAAGAGCGCATGTCGCTAATGTTTTACGTAATCTCATTGTTGGTCTGTCTTAAATTTTACGAATTTACGCAAAATCTTTCAGAAACAAGACTATCGTAAACAATAATTATAAAAAGATAAAAAATTTTCAATCAGCGAGTAATCAGATATCCTCCACCGGCAGGCACAACCGAAAGCCGTTGCAGCCCGTAGCGGTTCTCGAGCGCCTGTCCTTTTACGGGCACTCCGTCAGCCTCGCAGACGTTGAACCGCGAACCGCATTGCTTGCAGTATGCCTCGAGTGTCGACGAGTCGAAGTAAAGCACCGCTTTTCTGCTCACCTCCACAGGGCATGCCCTGTCGTATGCCACAGGGCCGTTGATGCCGTAGACGAGCATCACGCCGCCGTATCCAGTGAAGGTGCGTTCGGTGTATGCGAAATTATCGGGAATCCTCTGCTCCCGGTCAAATATGCGGCACATTCCGTAGCCGCTCACGCCGTATGTGTTCCACAGGCCGGCGTTGCTGAGGTCGATATTGACGTTGAGCGCGGGAATGCGTTGGCTGTCGACCGACTCGCACGCCATTGCGGAGAGCATCACCGACAGCAGGAGGATGTATTTCAGTATCTTCATTTCTTTGATCACGTTTCTTCAGTGTTTGCATAGCAGTCGCGTCACTTCAAGAGAGCGTCTATGGCACGGTGGTATTCGTCGAAGCGGAACGCCTTTAGCGTTTCGGCAAACAGCGCCTCGATGCGGTCGTTGCATAGGTTGCCGATTGAGCCTTCGTGGGTGTGGTTCACCTCCTTGACCGGCTCGAAGCGTCCAGCTTCGATGTCGAGACCCACTTTCTTGTATGCGTCGCGGAACGGCATTCCCTCTCGTGTCAGACGGTTTACTTCTTCGACGGAGAACATGAATTTATAGCGGTCGTCCTGAGCCACATCGGTGTTTACCTTGATTTCCGACAACATTGCGTTGACCATGTTGAGGATTGACTTCAATTCGTCGAATGCCGGAAGAAACGCCTCTTTTATCAGCTGCATGTCGCGGAAGTATCCCGATGGCAGATTGTTGAGAATCATCGTAATCTGATAAGGCAACGACTGCAAGCGGTTGCATTTGGCACGTGTCAGCTCGAAAACGTCGGGATTTTTCTTGTGGGGCATGATCGAAGAGCCGGTGGTGTACTGGTCGGGCAACTTGATGAAACCGAAATTCTGCGAATTGTAGAGGCAGGCGTCGAAAGCCAGGCGCGACACCGTGGATGCTATTCCTGCCAGCGCGTTGGCAACCGTGCGTTCCGTCTTGCCGCGTCCCATCTGCGCATAGACCACGTTGTAGTTCATCGATTCAAAACCAAGCAGACGCGTGGTCATCTCGCGGTTGAGCGGGAATGAAGAGCCATAGCCGGCTGCAGACCCGAGCGGGTTGCGGTTTGTGACGCGGTAGGCTGCTTGAAGCACAGTCAAATCGTCGGCGAGGCTTTCGGCGTATGCGCCAAACCACAGTCCGAACGACGACGGCATAGCCACTTGAAGGTGGGTATAGCCGGGGATAAGCACGTCTTTGTATTTGTTGCTTTGGGCAATGAGCGTTTGGAAAAGCTTCTCTGTGGTCAGCGCCACAGCCTCTATCTCGGAACGCATAAACAGTTTCAGGTCGACCATCACCTGGTCGTTGCGCGAGCGTCCGCTATGGATTTTCTTTCCAATGTCGCCGAGACTGCGTGTCAGCATAAGTTCCACTTGAGAATGCACGTCTTCCACGCCTTCTTCAATCACAAATTTGCCGTTTGCCGCCTCGTGATAGATTTTTTTCAGTTCGGCGAGGAGCGCAGAGAGCTCATCTTTTTCCAGCAGACCGATGCTTTCGAGCATCGTGATGTGTGCCATCGAGCCAAGCACGTCGTAAGGTGCGAGATAAAGATCCATCTCGCGGTCGAGTCCTACAGTATATGTTTCAACATCGTGGTCTACCACCACTGATTTTTCCCAAAGTTTAGTTGCCATATTCGTAAATAAAAATTTCCTTACAAAGTTACACTTTATGCGCAACACCGCAAAATTATTCCCGCGGCGGCGCCGCGGGAAGCGATTGTCAGAGCGCGCCTTTTGTCGACGGCAGGTCGTAGCGGAAGACGTCGCGTCGCGAGGCAGCGCGCAGTGCTCTTGCCAGCGCTTTGAATATGCCTTCAATCTTGTGGTGCTCGTTGGAGCCGTCGGCGTTGACATATAGGTTCATCGCCGCCGCGTCACTCAGGCTTTTGAAGAAATGGAAAAACATTTCGGTGGGGACGTCGCCTATGCGCTCGCGCTTGAAGTCGGCGTTCCAGACGAGCCACGGACGTCCGCCGAAATCGAGAGCCACAGTGCAGTTGCAATCGTCCATCGGCAGCACAAAGCCGTAGCGTTCAATGCCGCGTTTGTCGCCGAGAGCCTTTCTCAGTGCTTCGCCGAGAGCCAGCGCCGTGTCTTCAACAGTGTGGTGCTCGTCGACATAGAGGTCGCCTTTAGTTTTTATGGTAAGGTCGAATCCCGAATGCCGACCGATTTGGTTGAGCATGTGGTCGAAAAATCCTAATCCGGTTGAAATGTCGCAACGACCGTGACCGTCAAGGTCAAGGCTGATGTAGATGTCGGTTTCCGACGTTTTCCGGCTCACCTGTGCCGTGCGCGCGCTGCCCCGCAGATAATCGGCAATGCAATCCCATGACTCGGCGACAAGCACGCACGTCTGCTCAAGTCCGGCATCCTCAATCATCCGCTTGCCGTCGTCGGCATTCTGCATCAGGATGCCCTTTGCGCCTAAATTCTTCGCCAATTGAATGTCGGTAATCCGGTCGCCGATTACGAAAGAATTTTCGAGGTCGTAACTGCCATCCATATATTTCCCGAGCAATGCCGTGCCAGGTTTGCGCGTCGGCTTATGCTCATTTTCAAATGTGCGGTCGATTATGATATCGTCAAACTCCACGCCCTCGCCCTTGAACGTCTGCAACATCTTCTCGTGGGGCGGAAGGAAGTCGGATGTCGGGAACGACGGTGTGCCGAGTCCGTCCTGGTTGGTCACCATCACAAGTTCAAAATCGAGAGTCGAAGCGATGAAATGCATGTTGCGCAGCACGCCGGGAATAAATTCCAGTTTCTGAAGCGAATCCACCTGGAAATCCACCGGCGGCTCGACGATAAGCGTGCCGTCGCGGTCGATGAACAGCGCGCGTTTCTTATTTTCCATAACCTTTGAGAGTTGAAATTAGACGATTGTTCTCATCCTCGGTTCCGACAGAGAACCGCAGGCATTGCGAGCACAGCGCCACTCGGTTGCGGTTGCGCGCCACGATGCCGTTGTCGCGCAGATACGCATAGACGGCGTCGGCGTCTGTCACTCTGACAAGCAGGAAGTTGGCGTCGGAGTCAAACACCTTCTCGACCACCGGCAAGACGGCAAGCTCGGTGGCGAGGCGTTTGCGCTCAGCCACGATTGTAGCCACCCATCCGTGCACCTCCTCGCGGCGGTCGAGCATGCGCATGGCATACTGCTGTGTGAGCAGGTTGATGTTGTACGGGTACTTGACCTTGTTGAAAATGCCTATGATTTCCTGCGACGCGAAAGCCGCTCCGAGCCGCACAGCCGCACTTGCCCACGCCTTCGACAGCGTCTGCATTACAATCAGGTTTGGATAGCGGTAGAGTTGTGTCGCCATCGATCCTTTTGTAGAGAAGTCGACATAAGCCTCGTCGACCACGACAATTCCGTTGAATCCGGCGCACACCGCCTCTATGGCGTCGCGCGGGAAGGCGTTGCCGGTAGGGTTGTTGGGCGAGCATATCCATATCACTTTGGTCATGTCGTCGATTTGCTCAAAGATTTTTTGAATGTCGATAGAGAAGTCGTCGGCAAGCGGAGCGCGGCGATATTCCACATCGTTGACCTCCGCACACACTTCATACATGCCATAGGTTGGCTCTATCGCCACCACGTTGTCGATGCCCGGGCGGCAGAACACGCGATAGACCATGTCGATGCATTCATCGCTGCCCACACCGAGGAAAATTTGGTCGGCAACGACACCGCGCATCTGCCCGATGCGTCGTTTGAGCTCCATTTGCAACGGGTCGGGATAGCGGTTGTAGGGATTGTTGTACGGGCTTTCGTTGGCGTCGATCCACACCGACGCCTTTCCGCTGAACTCTGTGCGGGCGCAACTGTAGGGCGTCAGGTTGTAGATGTTTTCTCTGACAATCTTTTTCAAATCCATAATCTTACCTCTTTTTTACTTGTTCAATTCTTACGGTCGCCGCCAATTTGTGTGCGAGCAGACCTTCTCCCTCAGCCATGGTCTCGACCACCGGACCGAGCGTGGCGATGCCTTCTGCCGTCAGCCGCTGGAACGTGATTTTTTTCATGAAGCTGTCGATGTTCACGCCGCTGTAAGCCTTGGCATTGCCGCTTGTGGGAAGCGTATGGTTTGTGCCAGAGGCATAGTCGCCGGCGCTTTCGCAGGCATACTGACCGAGAAACACGCTTCCGGCGTTCTCCACCATCTCGGCGAGCTTGTCGGCGTCGGTGTGGTTTATGATGAGGTGTTCCGGAGCATATTCGTTGGCTATGTGCATCATTTCGTTGTCGGTGCGCACCACAATTATGCGGCTTTTCTTCAACGACTGCTCTATCAAATCCACGCGCGGCAACTCTTTTGCCATCTCTACGGCATTCTTAGCCACTTCGTCGGCAAGACGCTCGCTTGTGGTGACAAGTATCGACTGGCTGTCGGGGCCATGCTCGGCCTGCGACAGAAAATCGGCGGCGACAAATATTGGATTGGCTGTTTCATCAGCCACAATCATCACTTCCGACGGTCCTGCCGGCAAATCAACAAGCGTGTGGGTCTGTTTCGCCACAAACGCCTTTGCAAGCATGACGTAAAGGTTGCCGGGACCGAAAATCTTGTTTACTTTTGGTATTGTTTCAGTTCCGAATGCCATTGCCGCTATCGCCTGTGCGCCTCCGGCCTTATACACCTCGGTTACGCCAGCCAGACGTGCCGCCACAAGGATTGTCGGGTTGACGCGACCGCTCTTGTCGGGAGGCGTGCAGATGGCAATCTCGGGGCATCTGGCAAGGCGTGCCGGGATGGCAAGCATCAGCGCCGTTGAAAACAAAGGCGCTCTGCCTCCAGGCACATATAGTCCGACGGAGTGGAGCGGCACGGCTTTCTGCCGGCACACCACGCCAGGAGTCGTTTCCACCTCAATGGGCTCCATCAGTTGTGCGGCGTGAAACTTGCGGATGTTGTCGGCCGCAACCTTCATCGCATCCTTCAGTTCTTGACTGACAGCGGCTTCCGCCTCCTCAAACTCCTGCTCCGTCACCTTCAGCGACTCGATTGATGGGCAGTCGAATTGACGCTCATATTTCAGCAAAGCAGTGTCGCCGTTTTCTTCGATGTCGTTGATGATGTCGCTGATAGCCGACACCGCCTCGCCAATGAGATTGGGGTCGAAGTCGCGAATCAGCAAATCCTTCGTGTCTTTGGGATACTTGTAAATCTTGATTTCCATTGCTACAATACCATTTTTTCAATGTTCAACACCAGTATGCCTTCAGCGCCGGCAGCCTTCAGTCGGTTGATGATTTCCCAGAAGAATTTTTCTTCGAGAACGGTGTGTACCGAACACCAGTCCTTGTCGGCGAGAGGCAGCACTGTCGGACTCTTGATGCCCGGCAGAATCTGCAGCACCGTGTCGAGCTGTGTGCGCGGCACGTTCATTAGGATGTACTTCTTGCCGGAAGCCGCCTTTACAGCCTCAAAGCGGAACAGCAGTTCGTCGAGCACCTCCTGCTTCTCGGCGTCGAGGGCTTTTCCACCGATGAGCACAGCCTCCGAATCAATCACCTTCTCCACCTCTTTAAGGTTGTTGCTCACGAGAGTGCTTCCCGACGACACGATGTCGAAGATGGCGTCGGCAAGACCGATGCTCGGCGCGATTTCAACCGAACCGCTGATTTCGTGCAGCTCTGCCGAGATGTTGTTGTCGCGGAAGAACTTGGATAGTATGACCGGATATGAAGTGGCTATTTTTTTGCCGTTGAACCACTGCAGTCCGTCGTAGCCGGCGCTGTTTGGCACAGCCAGAGAGATGTGGCATCGGCTGAATCCCAGTTTTTTGATTACCGTCACGTCGCGTTGTTTCTCGAGCACCTCATTGTAGCCCACAATGCCTAGGTCGGCAGTTCCGGTAGCTACAGAGTCGGGAATGTCGTCGTCGCGCAGAAACAGCAGTTCGACAGGGAAGTTGCGCGACGGCACGAGCAGTGAGCGTTTCACTGCGGTAAGTTTGATGCCTGCCTCAGAGAGCAGGTCCATTGTCTCGTCGTAGAGACGGCCTTTTGATTGTACAGCAATTCTAAGCATAGTTTTTTAAGAAATAAAAAAACGACCAATCATCCTATGAGGCGGATAATCGGTCGTTAGTAGTCAATCATATATGAAACTTACACAAAAGCCAACTGGCCAGCCTCTTTTGGGGAAAGGTCGACGTGATGATGACGATGATATGTAAGTTGCATAGTCTGCATAAAGTTGTTATTTTGTTTGCAAAGATACGTAAATTCTTTTACTGTGCAATGAAAAACCAAATTTTTCTGGCAAATTTTTATTCATCAGCGTGCTTAGATGTTTATTGTCAGTCCTTCTTTGGCGAGAATCGTGTCGGGAAAAACGGCTTTTGCCTCGTCGAGCAACATCGACTCGTTGATATAGCGCGAGGAGAAATGCCCGATAACCAGCCGTTTCACTTTTGCGTCACGGGCAATGGCAGCCGCATCGGCGGCAACCGTGTGGAGAGTCTGCTTGGCGCGTTGCCGCAAGTCAGAGAGGAAAGTCGCTTCGTGGTAGAGCAGGTCGGCGCCTGCCACCTCGCTGACCACGGCCTTCAGCGGCATCGTGTCGGAAATGTAGGCATACACGCGCGCAGGGTCGGGGTCGGTGGTCAAAGCGTTGTTTGGCACAACGATGCCGTCGGGCGTCACATAGTCATCGCCAGCCTTGATGTTGTTGCGATAGCATGTAGGCACCTGCCAGCGTTGGATAGCGTCGGGGTTTATGTGCCGAGGCTTGGGCTTTTCACGAAACACGAATCCCACGCAAGGCAGCCGATGGACAAGCGGCACAGTGTTGACCGTCAGCGAGCGGTCTTCATAAATGATATTGTTGCCATATTCGTAGGGCTCGAAGCGCACGTTGAGGTCGTGGGCAGAATAGTCGAGCAATGGCTTGAACAGCCGCACTCCCTCTTCCGGCAGGTGTATCACAGTCTCGCCGTCGAGTCCGGTCAGCCCCATTGTTGAAAGCAGCCCAGGCAGCCCGTAACAATGGTCGCCATGCAGATGCGAGATGAATATGTGGCGCAGTCGGTTGAACTTGCAGTGCGCGCGCATCAATTGAGTCTGAGTGCCCTCGCCGCAGTCAATCAGAAACGATTTTGAGTTCAGACATACCAATTGTGCGCTCGGGTTGTGGCGCACGGTGGGTTTAGCCGACCCGCATCCCAATATTGTAACCGAAAAATTGTCCATAGGTACAAAGATAGTGCAAGCCGAGAGGAAAGAAAAGAGCTTGCTCGATTTTCTTTCCCGAGGCGCCGCCTATTTTATGAAAAGATAGTGCAAGCCGAGAGAAAAATGAAGTTTACTTCAATTTTTCCGAGGCGCAGCCGGTTTTATCCAAGAGCAAAACAAACTTGTTTGATTTAGCTCATCCGAGGCGCCACCTATTTTATAAGAAAAAATATTTTCAGAGATATTGTGCGCATAAGCAAAATAAATCGCTATTTTTGCATAATTGATTAATCGAATCAAACGAGTTGTTTCAAGACTGTAAAACCATAAAAAGCGATGCATACACTTGAGGAATATATCAAAATGGCGGGAAATGCCGTCGACACTATAGCGTGCCCTGCAGGGAGAAATCCCGAAGGCTTGTACAAACCGATAGTCTACGGACTCGAGCAAGGCGGCAAACGCCTTCGCCCGGTAATCTTGCTCGCCGCGTGTGACGCTGTAGGCGGTGACAGTGCCAAGGCTCTGCCGCAAGCGGCAGCCATAGAGATGTATCATAACTTCACGTTGCTACACGACGACGTTATGGACAAGGCAGACCTGCGCCGTGGAAAACCTACGGTTTGCAACAAATGGGACGACAATACCGCCATCCTGTCGGGCGACACCATGCTCACCCTCGCCACGCAGCTCGTGGTCGACGGTGTGGAGCCGCAAAAAGCGATGCGCCTGTTGAAGGAGTTCAACGAAACGGCAATCGGAGTCTACGAGGGACAGCAGTATGACATGGAGTTTGAGGCGCGCACCGATGTGACCATCGACGAGTATATGGAGATGATTCGCTTGAAGACGTCGGTGCTTCTTGCCGGAGCGGCACGCATAGGCGCAGTTATGGGTGATGCCGACGAGCGCAACGCCAATGCGCTGTATGATTTTGCAGTCAATCTCGGACTGGCGTTCCAACTGCAGGACGACTGGCTCGACGTGTATGGCGATCCCGATGTGTTTGGCAAGGCTATCGGCGGCGATATAATGAACAACAAAAAAACATATATGCTCATCAACGCAATGCAGAAAGCCGAAGGCGCCGACAAGGAGGAGCTTGAATTCTGGCTCGGCAACAAGTCGGCTTATCCAGGCGAGAAGATAGCCGGAGTGACCGGCATCTACGACCGTCTCGATATCGGTCAGATTTGCCTTGACGCTGTGGCTGAATATAGCCGCAAGGCTGTGGAGGCACTTCATTCTGCCGATCTTGCGCCGGAGGCAGTGGCATTTTTCGAGGCGTTCGACAAAATGGTGATGGGGAGGAAAAAATAAGATGATCGACACGCATTCTCACATATATCTTGAGGAGTTTGACAACGACCGTGAGGCGGTGGTGGAGCATGCCCGCAAGGCTGGACTCCGCCATCTGGTGCTTCCTAATGTGGATATGCACACATACGACGCTATGGTAGGCACTAATGAGGCATATCCCGGCTACACTTCTATGGCGATGGGGTTGCATCCGACATCGGTCGAGGCAGACTGGATTGAACAGCTGGATGCCACCGAGAGCCATTTCGACGACCACAAATTTGTGGCGGTAGGAGAGGTGGGCATCGACCTTTATTGGGACAGCACCTACCGCAAGGAGCAGATGAAGGCGTTTAGCGAACAACTGCGTTGGGCGGCGTCGCGCGACTTGCCAGTAATCATCCACTGTCGCGATGGACTTGATGAGATATGTGATGTGTTTGACGGTTTCGGACGCACGTTGCCCGAATGCGTGTTTCACAGCTTCGGAGGCTCTTTGTCCGACCTGCACCGCATACGCCGTTATGGCGATTTCTATTTCGGCATCAATGGAGTCGTTACGTTTAAAAACGCGCATGTCGACGACCTTCTCAAGCCTATCGGATTGAACCGCATACTGCTTGAGACCGACTGCCCGTATCTGACGCCAGTGCCTTACCGTGGCAAGCGCAACGAGAGCGCATATATACCTCTGATTGCAGAGAAGATTGCCGACACGCTTGGCGTGAGCGTGGAAGAGGTGTCGGAGGTGACCGACCGCAATGCCGCTGACTTTTTCAAAACACAGTTTTGATCTCAGAAAAACGCTCTTCCATATTTGAAATCTCGATAATTAGTATTAATTTCGTTTAAATAACGAACTAATCAAAACTAATTATTATGATTTTACGACAGACCTTGAAGCGTGGAAGCGCTGCGGTTGTCGCTTGTGTGGGACTGGCAGGCTTGATGATTTCATGCGACAGTGATTTTGACCTTTCAAATATCAACACCGACATCACTGTTGGCGGAAGCATCGCCGCACCCATTGGCACTACCGACACATTGACTCTTTCGAGACTGATTGATCTTACAGACAATCTGAAAGTGGATGAGAATGGAGCGTATGCTCTGACGTCCAACGGCTCAACCGTGCTTGACATTGACAGGATTGACCGTGTTCAGATAAAAGACTTGAGCACGGCCCCTGAGTATTTCAACTTCTCTGTGCCGTCAATTCCGGGCACATTGCCTACTCTTGACTTGACCACGCCGATGAGCGTGACGATGACAATCAACGCCATTCAGAATATGCCGACCGAAGTGGAGCGTATCACGTCGCTCAGCGTCAGCCCGGTAGTCACTACCATGCATCTTAAACTGACGGCTCCCGGGCTGAGCAAGATTACAGGCGCCGGAGTTAAGGATTTCGTGATGGATTTCCCCGACATGCTGCAGTTTGGCGCGGGAATCGAAGGAATGGATTACAACACCAACAAGTTGACGGTAAATAAGAAATTCGCCTCCGACGGAAGTCTTTCGGTGGCTCTGCCGATTGTCGGCATGCGTCAGCTTCCCGACATCAGAAACCATAAGATGACAGTCGATGAGCGTGTGGTTTGTAACGGTACATTTGAGGGCGTTGCGAATGGAGTCACTGCCGCCGACCTGGCGGGAATGCAGTTGACTTTTGTTTACGATGTGCCCGACTTCCAGATTGAGGATATCCACGGAACAGTTGATGCCGACGTGGTTATCAAACCGGAAACTGTGAATATGGGCGATTTGCCCGATCTCGTGACAGACGAGTCGACATCGTTGAATCTCAACACGATATGCCTTAAGCTTGACGTGTCAAATCCTGTAGGAGTGCCGTTTGGCGCAGATTTGACCCTTCGTGCCCTGGACAAAAACGGCAGATACATAAATGAGACGGTGACAGCGCACATTGACGTCAATGCCGGCACCACAGAGCCCGTCGTTACAAAATTACTGCTCACAAACTCGGATAAAATGACCGAGCCGGGCTATACGAAGGTTTTCGTTCCCAACCTCGCTAAATTGGTTAACAAGATTCCGTCGGAAGTGGAAATCAATGCCGACGTGGAAGTGGACAAGACAAAAGAGCATCATATCATACTTGGCAAAACATATCACAGCAGAGTTGAATATGTTGCCTATATGCCGTTTGACTTCGGTGCCGGGTCGCATATCATATACCGTGACGGGGTCGATGGCCTTGCCGACGACATCAAGGACTTCTCCGACAAGGTTAAAAACCTTGATCTGGAGATTGATGCCGACATTTACAGCACTGTGCCGTTTGATGTGGCAGTGTCGATAACACCGCGCGATGTTGAAGGCAACGATCTCTCGGATGTGATTGAATACACGAAGATCGTTAATGTGTCGCCGGGAGCGGAAGGGCTGGCTGCCCAGAAACGCACCATCACGCTTAAAGAGAAAGAAGAAGGCGCTATCGGACGACTTGACAAAATTGACATTGATGTGGAGGGCAACACCAGCGACGCTGTGACAGTTCTGAAGCCTACGCAATATGTTCTTGTAGGACTCAAGGCGCGTCTGCCACAGGGTGTGACAATCAAAAACTAACCTAAAAAGCAACAAGATGAAAAAAATATATATGTTGGGGCTTGCGGCTTCGCTTTGCCTGCCATTGGCTGCGCAGACTCCCCGAAACGGATATTTCTCAGAGAATCTTCCGATGCGCCACAATCTGAACCCGGCTTTCGCTCCCGAATATGATTATGTGGCGATACCTGCCATTGGCGGCATATCGGCTGGTATGAACAGCAATGTGGGAGCTGACAACTTCCTGTTTAAGAAAAATGGCGAGGTGGTTACAGGCTTGCACAGCAGTGTGGGCAACGATGAGTTTCTGAGCGGCTTGAAGAGCCGGAACTATATGGAAGTGAACTCCGGCGTCAGTGTGGTGTCGTTGGGTTTCAAGGCTCTTGGCGGTTTCAACACCATCGGCATCAACGTGAAGTCGGCCACGTCGGCAGCGTTGCCCTATGAATTGTTTGAGTTTGCCAAGATAGGTCAGGTAAACGGTGCTCCCACATCTTATAATATAAAGGACACGCGGGTGCAGTCGTCCAATTACCTTGAGCTCGCTTTCGGACATTCACGTAATCTTGGAGAAAAATTCAGAGTTGGTGCAAAGGTGAAATACATCGCCGGTGTCGCTTATGCCGACGCGCGCATCGATGCCATCGACGTGGCTATGAGCGCCGACAAGTGGAGCGTGCGCGAGCAGGGAGAGATGTTTACCACCGACGCAATCGACATTCAGTATAAGCCCAACGGCGAGATTGACGACATCTCCACAGGTTCGTTTGGCGTGGCAGGCAATGGTTTGGGATTTGACTTCGGCGCTTCGTACAAGCTGCTCGACAACCTTGTGTTGTCGGCTTCGCTCACTGATGTGGGCTTCGTTGCATGGAAAGGCTCTAACGCGTCGGTAAATCCAGACGAGTTTGTGTATGACGGTTTCCATCACCTTGTGGCTGAAAAGGATCCCGATGGAAATTCGGCTCTCAGCCGTGAGGGCGACCAGCTGGAGGAAGACCTGCGAAAATTGGTGCGGTTCCAGAATGAGACTGGAGCAAGCCGCACGCAGTCGTTGCAAACGATGCTCAACCTTGCCGGTGAATATTCAATCCTCAATGATAAAATCGGATTCGGATTGCTGTGGTCTACACGACTCGGAACTCCTCGCAAGTGGACAGAGGTGATGGCTTCTGCCAACTTCCGTCCGGTGCAGTGGTTCAATGCAACGGTCAACTTCTCAATGTCGAACCTCGGACATTCATTAGGAGCTTTAATCAACTTTTGTCCGAAGGTCTTCAACTTCTTCTTTGGCTCGGACTATATTCCGTTTAAGTATTCTAAAGAGGGAATCCCTTTGAGCACGGCAAAATTCAATGTTGTGCTTGGTATGGCGATTACATTCAATCACGGCAAGTAATTGTTTGAAAATAAATAGTTTGGTCTGCGGAAATCGGTGTCGCCGATTTCCGCTTTTTTTGTTGGCGGAAAATTTTTTTTGAGGAAAATGCAAAAAAAGTGATGAAAAAATTTGTAGATACGAAAATTATGCGTACTTTTGTAATGATTTCAAATGTGATATGTAAACAACTATGATGACAGAAGCAATCGCGCACCTGACAGCGCACAACATCAAACCGTCGGCACAACGAATTGCCATTATGGAGTATCTCCTTAGCCACAGGACGCATCCCACGGTCGATATGATTTACAACGACCTCATAGGAACAATGCCGACTTTGTCGCGCACCACAGTCTACAACACGCTGCGCTTGCTTGGCGAGAACGATGCGATTCTCGAACTGACAATCGACAAGCACATCGCGCACTATGACGGCGACACGTCGCCGCATTCCCACTTCCAGTGCAAACGTTGTGGCAGGATAATCGACATCCCGTTGCAAAAGGTTGATGTTGAACAAAATGAGCACGATTTTGTTATACAAGAAACGGAAGTTTACTATCGAGGCTATTGCCGCGAATGCATTGAAATCATGAAAGAAACAGAATTGAAACATTAATAAAACAAAACAAATTAAATCCTTACAACTATGGCAAAGAAATTTATATGCACAGTATGCGGTTACGTATACGAAGGTGAGACAGCTCCAGAAAAATGTCCACAGTGCGGTGTTCCAGCAAGCAAATTCAAAGAATTGAAAGAAGACGAAGGCTTGAATTTCGTTACAGAGCACGTGATTGGCGTGGCTAAAGGCTGCGACGAAGAGATGATCAAGGACCTCAACGCTCATTTCAACGGCGAATGCACAGAAGTGGGAATGTATCTCGCAATGTCGCGTCAGGCAGACCGCGAGGGATATCCTGAAGTTGCAGAAGCGTTCAAGCGTTATGCTTGGGAAGAAGCTGAGCACGCAGCGAAGTTTGCCGAACTGCTTGGTGACATGGTTTGGGACACAAAGACCAACCTTGAGAAACGAATGGCTGCAGAATCGGGCGCCAATGCCGACAAGATGCGCATTGCAAAGCGTGCGAAAGAGTTGAACCTCGATGCTATCCACGACACTGTTCATGAAATGGCAAAGGATGAGGCTCGTCATGGACAAGGCTTCGAGGGCTTGTACAAACGCTTCTTCAAGAAGTAAAAACCACAGACTGTATTTCTGACAATATGGTGTGCCGACCGACATCGGCACACTTTTTTTATGCCTGTGTGTATCTTCGGCAGATAACCCATTTTCCCAGGGGCGGTAGAAATTTAGTGGGAGCTAAATTCTCCCGATTCAAAGGTTATGCCGAACGTTTGGCTCAACGTATATCCATCAGCCCCAGAGCCGCTGCATTGATGAGCTTCTGCGCCGTGGTATTTATCCATATCTTCAATATTATTCAAGTAAATCTTTCCCATATTCGCTGAGTGTATACTGCTGATTCCTACTTGTCGGTTTTTCCGGAATAGTCATCAGCAAAATCCTCATTTCAAGTAATTTGTCTAGATATTTGCGACGTTTTTGTTTATATGAAATCTTATCACCGCCTTCCAACATAATTTGAGCAGAAACCGCAGATCTTGATTTAAGAATGCATACTGCTAAATGTTCTATTTCTATCTTGGACATATCTTGGACATATCTTGGACATATCTTGGACATTTGACCATTAGATTCCTTGTAACACGCTGAATGTCAATTTGTGTAAGGACGTTGTTATCTTGGACAAAATCTTTCCTACATGGAATGTCAATCAAAAAATAACTGCGTGATTCGTCTGTTTCTATCGTCGCTTTAGGAGATCCATTCTCCAACAGTTTCTTTTGGATGGTTGGAATGCCAGTAGCTCTACCTTCTGTTAAATCCAACTCTTTCAGGAACTCTCCCAATCGGCGGTTTCTGTATCGACGTGAACGAAGAGATTTTGCTTCCTTAATGGACTCTAAACTAATAGATCGATCAGGCCCAGAATAGCTAAGAATGCTTATTTTATCTGGCTCTATGGTTATTTCGACAGGTTCACGTTCCTTATAATCACGATGATACAATGCGTTCACAACAGCCTCTTCAAGTGACTGGAATGGATAATTGTATACCTTTATAGACTTCTCATTATCGGTAGGCTTGATGATTCGTTCCTTAACAATATTCGTACGCAAATAGTTAAGAGTGTCTCTTATCATCATTGGCACTGGTCCTGTGATTGCAGGTATTTCGATGAAATTATCAGGATTGTTTTCTCTCCCTTCTGGGAATACAACTATTTCCACACGTGTTACAGGAAAAAATTTTTCAGGTCTTTCTGCAAACATCATGGCAGCAACATTTTTTACCAGGCGTTTCTCCTTTGGACCATCAAGTAGTTCCATCTGTTCCAGGATTTTTTCCATATCAGATGTAAAGTCTGCCTTTGCGAGCTTACTGCCAATAGAGGCTAAATGGGTTTTTACCAATAGAGGAGAGATGTCGTCAACACCTATGTTCTCATTGCCACGGTCATCATAAGGCACTCTGTTAGCCATATCACGAAGCCTATCAAGATTTTCTCCTTTAGCTTCAATTGAAGATGTTCCATAGCGGATATAAAATACAGGCTTCTTAAGTTTCGCTGTAACATCAGCAGGCGCAGTATATGGGCGATTATGTCCGGAAGTGACCCATATAACAAGTATCTTCCGTTCATCAATCTCTTCCACAGATATTCTTGGATAATATATGGGGTCCATCATTGCGTTAAACTGAAGCATTTCACGCTGAATTTTGTCTAGCTGATTATCTTCTAGTCCCTTAACGGGACGAACAGCAACTCCGTTTTCTTCTTCAACTCCAACTAATATATAACCTCCACCAAGATTATCTATGTCGTTGGCGAAAGCACATATCGAATGATATATAGAAGCAGGATTCCATCCTGCTTTGAATTCTATTCTATTTGACTCAACCTTTTGCTTGCTCAGCAGATCATCAATGTTAATTGGTAATGCTATATATCGTATGATTGCATTTGTTACTTAATTATATAATAGCCATACTATAATCGTTAAGCGTTCCGTACTAGTTCACTCATTTTTCCTGTAGATACTTGCTATCTTTCAAGTGTTTTGAGCGAAGGTTGGGAGGCGTTGGTGCACCATTTGCTAACAGTGGCAGGATCTTTTCCGACCTATTCCGCCAACCATTTTGCAAGTATTCTTTTGTTCTACAAGAACTACCTTTATCCGATTGAGATTCTTATTGTTCATCGACTTTTAATTTGTGCTTGATTTCAAAGTTACAATGTTTATCCGAAACTCCATCATAAATACATAAAAAGCTGAATAAAAATCATTATTTTCATTGCGTTTAACCTCAAATCAACTAATATGTGGGTTGTGTCAACAATTGTCGGACACAGAATCGAGCAGGGAGAGAACTACTTCGCGTTTTCTTTTACTCGATTTATGTCTGTGTGTATCTTCGCAGATAGCCCATTTTTTCAGTCTTGGCATACGGTTTGTTGCGAGGACTTGGATGGTTAGTATATTTTTTTGTACTTTTGCACCAATTATCAAGATGTTTGGAACAATGAAACAACGCATATACAAATTACTGCTCATTTATGTGGTGCTTGTGGCAATCTTTGCCTTGCAGCATCCAGTGTTTATCGCTTGCTACCACTCTTTGTTTCGCGGAGTCGGACTTGGTGGCGTTTGCGCAGCCACTTGGCATGGCTTGCGTATGGACATGGCTATGGCAGGCTACCTTGCCATTGTGCCGGGACTGCTTGCTGCGGCGTCGGTGTGGACGGCAGGCAGGGCAATGCGATACGCCGCCTGCATTTATTCGGCGGTGGCAACTGCAGTTGTGTCGCTGTCGTTTGTGGTCGACTTGTGTCTTTATGGCTATTGGGGCTTCCGTCTCGACGCCACGCCGGTGTTTTATTTCTTCACGTCGCCCGCCGATGCCGTGGCGAGTGTCAGCGGTTGGGTTGTGTTTATGG
>ULUK01016488.1_pt1 | contig 39974 bp, 44 predicted proteins | sample 1958451 | NCBI WGS metagenome assembly ULUK01 (sample SAMEA4835758, study PRJEB28245) | human gut metagenome | biome: gut microbiome; material: fecal sample | place: Denmark | collected 2008
ACAAATAAGAAAAAATATAAATTAAATTACACTTAAAATATGTTTGTGCATGATATCCACCTGTACACGAACGGATAATAAATAACATTATAATATAAAGTATGCCTTCAAAAAAGCGTCCGATCATAAAACTAATTATTAAAATAGCTATTATTCCTATTAATGATGAAAGGCATATCTCAATGCCATAGATATATACTTCTAAAGGAAATTTATCATTGTCATCAAATAAAAAAACTGCTATATTTCTAGATAAAGAATGTAACATAACTCATAAGCCTCAACATATTCTTTATTTAAATATAGCAGTTTTTATTTATTTTTGTGTAATGTGGTAAATATTACTTGTTTTTTGGTAAATTTTGTTTCTTTAAAATTATCATTGAATGAAAGTACCCATCTTTTTCAAAAAAGTTCACCTCTCCATCATATTTTTTTGCAACAGATTTTAATATATCTATACCCTTACCATGATTTTCGTTAGTCTTACTTGTCAATAGATTTGGATTCTCATTTAAAATAGATTTTTCTACTTTATTAACACAGTCAACTATATAATGATTACCGTGTATATATATTTTAAGCCACATTTTTCGATTTATCTTATCAATTTTTATTAAATACTCTATTGCGTTATCACACATATTTCCAATAATTGACACAATATCGCTGTTTTCAGAAAATTCAATCATTTCATCGGCAATTTGAATACTAAAATTAATATTCAAAGCAACTGCTTTTTCTTGCTCAACATTTATTACCGCATTAAGCAAAGGATTTTTTGTGTCTATAGGGGTATAAATAGCTTTCAGATTTTTAGAAACCTCACCACAAATCTTTTGGGCATCTTGATATTTCTTGTTTGAAATAAGATTATCAATGCACAAAAGATTATTTTTCATATCATGTTTTATCCTTGAAATTTTTTCAATTTGCACATTGCTTTGTAAAATGTTATGTTCATAAAGATCGATTTGCTGTTCCATAAGCAAAAGTTTTGTACTTGCTTCATTTTCCCTGCTTATTCTTGATACCGCATACCATACTATTGCAGTAACAGTAATCATACACAGGCATATTACAGAAAGATACACCATTATATTAGCCTCATATTTCGTGATTACCATAATGTAAAAAGTGCAGTAAACGATTAACAAAACTATAACAGGAAGGATAATAAAAGCTATAACATCTGTTATTTTTCTTAAATTGACTTTATGATTTCTAAATTTTACAAGCATTGAAAAAACTAATACATCAGTCAAATTGATAACCACTATACAAGTATATCTGTAAATCGTAGGTTCAGTTACCAATTCGTAGTGTGTATATCCTGTAAAAAAGCTTACAAAATAACTGAAAGCAAAACTTATCACTGTGTTAATCAAAAAGGCAATCAAAGGCATAAATATTCTGCTAAAAATATTGCCACGTAAACATAATAGGGAGTAAATTTCCAGTACTGCCAAAAACATTAAATCATTTATTATCATATAGTATTCTACAAGAGATGAATACAACAAAATGCCAAACATTACTGTACTGAACAGTAAAAAGCAAATTACATTTCTTTTTCTGTTATCGGGTTTCTCCATAAATAGATATAAAAATCCACAAAACATCAGCGGCTGAAATAAATCAGTCACTATTTCAACAAAAACATCAAGCATACTCTTTCACCAACCAATCATAATAATTTTTCTTTGCAATATCTTTATATTTTTTGCTAATAATAAATTCCTTTCCACAGTCTAGGATCACCCTGTTCGTTTCAAAAGTTGAAATATGTTTTGCATTCACAATACAACCAATATGAATTCGAATAAAACCTTTGTTGTTTAAATCTTCATACTTTTCATCCATTGTACTTCGTTCTTTGTATGCCAACTGCTCGGAGTAAAAGAAAACATAATTTTTTTCTTTTTCAAGATATAAAATGTCATCCAAATTCAAAAGAATAAAATCTCTCCCACTTTTTATAATATAGTCATTACTTATATTTTTTAATTTACTAAAAATAAGACTTATACAATCAAATACATTATCGTATAATTCAGATTTTCGTAAAAATGTATATGGTTTTTGCTTTAGTGCCTTAAAAACCATATTATCCTTGCTTGTAAGAAAAATAATGTATGGTATATCTGCTACACCTTTGTTTTTATTGATCTTTTCACATACTTTTATTCCGTTTACCATAGGCATATCAATATCAAGAAAAATGATATGATACTTTTTATAGTTTTCAAGTAAATCATATCCATTTGAATATTTATCAATCGTGCATTCCATCTCCATCTTTTCACAAAATTCTGAAATTTTATTAATCAAATTGTTAATAAAAATAGTTTCGTCATCAACAATAGATATATTTAACATATCCTCACCACCATTTTAATTCTAACAAATATTAAAATGTTTTTCAATATACGCTTAGATAATTAATTGTTTAAGTTTTTACTATAAATTTTATAAGTTAACGAGCTATTACCGCCGTTATCTCTGTATCTTTGCTTGGTTACTAGCAATTTGGCTTTTCTTAAATCCTTAATTGCCCTTCTTACTGTAGCAGGCGACAGCTTTATGTCGCCTGCTATTTTGTTTACTGAGGGCCAGCATTCGCCGTTTTTATTAGCTCGGTCGTGGAGGTAGGTATATACGGCTACGGCTCGGTGAGGCAAGTCCATTTGATACAGAAAAGTTAATCTACTCATTGCTGTTATCCCCCTGTGGTGGTCGCTCGGTTCTGATGACTACTTTTCTTTGCTTGTCTGCGTTCTGTTCAACCATTGAATTTCCGGGTTCTTCTGTTGGCTCATATTTCTGTTCAGAATCGATAGTATTTCCACTGTCGGCTTGTTCCGCATTTGGTGAGGTCTTAAGATTTTCATTTTTCTTCTTTTTCGCACTGCTTGCTTCATCAAAATCCGAATCATTTACTGGCTGTTCAAGATATTGAGGAGAGTATGTTTGGATTATGTTGTTGAACAACTCCGAGCGGTTGGCATAGTGAACTTCACGGTTGCCGTTTTCCATGACCTCATACTTTTCTTCAAACTGAATGCCCCATTTGAAGAACAATTTAAGCTTGACTTTCATAGGATAAAAACCTGTTTTCATAACAACAAATGTGCCTTTTGGAAGTGACTTCAGCTCATCGGGAGTCATCAAAGGTCTTTCTATCATCTGCAAGGATTGTGACGAATCGTTTTTGCTCCTGCTTACAGAACCACTCATAACTGTTCTTGAGCCGAGTGCTTTTGATAGGACTTCCGCACTTGTGCTGTTTGGAGCAAAGCCGCCGAAAATGGTCAGCTGTGTGTTATCTATGATTACATCCGCACCCTCTTTGCCGTAATTTTTCTCCAACTGTGCAAAGGATTGGATTATCGGAACTATCTGCAACCGCCTTGAACGGGATGCAGAAAACATCATTTCAGCTGAATCAATTTTCGGCAAGGTTCCGAACTCATCGCAGAAGAATACACAGCGGTTTTTCAGTACACCGCCGTTTTCGTCTGCAACTGACAGTATTTCACGGTAGAGCTGTTGGATAATCAGCGAAACCATAAAAAAGGTGTTGGGGTTTTCCTCGGGCATTACAATGAATATCGCACACTTTTCATTACAGAATTTTTCAGCGTCTATTTCTGTATCAAAACACAAAAGCTGTTCAAGCTCGGAGTTGAGAAAAGCATTCAACCTTGAAAGTACCGTACTCATAACGCTTGACATACTCTGTTCGGCTGTGTTCAGCGCCGCCCCTGCAAACCATTTTGCTTTGTGGTCGTCTGGAAGATAGTCCATTAAAAGTTGAAACTGATTTTTGCCTTTCTTGTTGGTCGGAGCAAGTAACTCCTGAATGATTTTGAATACCGAAACAATATGCCGTTCTTCGTGTTCGCAGAATTCCGAAACAAGCAGAATAGTTGCTGTTAAAAGTCCCTCTGCCGCATCATAAAAGTAAGCGTTCTGTCCGAATGAAGCCGAGTCCATACCCGAAAGAATAATTGTTTTTGAAATGATTTTTGCGTATTTTTCAGCTCTTGCTTTGTAAACAAGCTGTTCAGGTTCGGCTTTGTATAAGTCCATATATTTGTTCACAAGATGCAGGAGATTGTTGCCGTGTGAGCGTGTAGGATTACGCAAGTCTATGACTGAAATTTTGTAGCCGTAATACTTTTCTGCAATCGTCCCATAATTGCGAACAATGTCACCCTTTGTGTCGGTTGATAAAAATGACATACCTGTGGCACAGGCATATTCAATACACGGATAAAGCCAATATGCGGTCTTGCCGACACCTGCCGCACCAATCATCAGAGCATGCACATCTCCTGTATCAACCATTGCTGTTGTGCCATTTTTTCTATTCTTGCAACCGACAACTATACCTTGCTCCGTTGGTCTGCTGTTAGGATTTGTACGCCATTCATCGGGTTTGAAATCAATCTGCTTGTAGGTTCTCTTTATCTCTTTTTTAGTTGCCCAACGAGCCGTGCCGTGCTGACCTTGTCCGACAGTTTTGTTTTTTATTTGGTTAAGAGAATAGTTATTACCAACTGTTGTAATAATCACAAACAAAGCTAACATTGAACCTGTCACAATAATCAGAGTTATAACACCTGATGGCATATTCGTTCATCTCCTTTTTCTGATAAAGTTAAATCCTCATTCCAGTCTTTATGAGTTGGAATGAGGATTTCATTTTGAATATTCAGTTTGTTCAGTTTGTCGGCTATGCGTTTGTTGGCGGTCTGTCCTGCCTCGTCATTGTCAAAGCAGAGAAACACATTTTTGATATTCGGATTGTCATTAAGACATTGAAAAAGCACCCTGTCCGAGACGGAACAGGATGCCGCATAGCTGTGTTCTTGCCAATTTTTCTTATGCATTGAAATGTAGGAAAGCATATCAATGGGAGCTTCAAATAAGAATATCTTGTCGCTTGTGCCGTGCCAGTGAAAACTGAATTCGAGTTGACTTCCTGCAACATTTCCCTTGTACGGATTGTTCGTCACAGTTCCTCGCTTGTGAGCATGGCGAGGTTTACCGCTTGAATCATAGCCGACAAATACCGCATTGTGATAATAGGCTGACTCATAAATCATTTTCTTCCGCACAAACTCAAAAAGCACATCTTTATCAATTCCACGAGTCAACAGCAGATAAGAAAAAACTCGGCTCATTCTGTCATTTCTCGGTGACAATTCAAAGGGTTTATGACTTTTTTCTATGGGCGGTGAGGTTATGATTTGGCCGTCACAGTTATTCAAAAGCATTTCCACTGCTTCTGCATAGTCCTTGTTGTAAAATCTGCGGACAAAATCAACCGCATCACCGCCTTTCTGTTAGTACTGATGATACCAGAGGTGCCCTCTGATTGTAACCTTTTGCGAACCGTCAAGCCATTCGTATTCTGAGCCTGAACGCTTGACTTGCTCACCCTGACTGATTAAAAAATTGGCAAGGTCAGTTCGCCTTGCCTGTTCTCGCTGTTCTTTTGTAAAATGAATGTAGGTTGATATTTTAATCACTTCCTTGTATATATTTTTCTTTTCTGCTGTAATATCTTTTAGTGGGTAGTTATTCTCTTATCACTGTGACAGGTGGCACCTGTCAGCATTTGTGCATAGTTAATCCTTGGTGGAGTTTTTTATTTTTTGCCCTTGATATATACAAAATATTTGATATAATTTAATTGTGGATATAAGTCCTTAATGAGTGTGGTTGCTATTTTGATTGCTGGCATTTCTGTTTCAATTTCTTTTAAAATCAAAAGCAATTTAGAATTAGATTTTACTTTGTCTGGAGAGGATATTATGGAATTAATGGCGACAAGTATGCTGGCGGATATTACAGGCGGTTGTGGAGATTGTAACAGCTACTATGTTCAGCATCTCAACCACACATTGAAATAAGGTAACACGCCCGGGGGTTCGATTCCTCCGATCTCCGCCATTTACATCTTCAATCCCTGTGCCTGCTTTTTATCATTAATCTTCTGCTGTAATTTTCTATCCGTCCTTTGCACTTTCTGTTTTTCTTCAAAGCGGAGTTGATTTTGGATTATGTTGCAAAGGTAACGCAGGAGATAAAGAGAAGAAACTGCAACGCTGTTGCGGTTGGTTTTAATTGAATATCTGGGATACAGAACACCTCTGTCTGAATCAAAGACTGATTCGGCAGAGGTGTTTTCTTCATATTCAAAGGGTTTTGTAACAGATTCATTGTCCGAATTTTCGCTTTTCTCAACCACATTTTCAGTAAGATTTAGTTTCAACGCTTCCTTGATTATTGCATTCTTTATTGATTTGAATTCCTTGTTTTGAGCAAGCGGAATCCTGTCAGGAATTTCATCTGTGTAGGTGCGGATTGTATTTTCCTTTTGCTCATACCAAAGGTCATATAATTTTTTAATCCTGTCATCATTTGAAAGCTCATCAACAATGGAATCCACAATCGCCTTTACATCAAGTTTAAGATAGCCGTAAACCTTTTTGCCTTTCGTTTTTGAAAGCCTGTCGGCAAGTTTCAACAGCTTGTGCTGAATTGACGCGCTGATATATATTTCAGAGTTGATTTTTGAAACTAAATCCTCTACAATGTCACGAGCCTCAGCACAGAGCTCATCCCTATGCTCGGTTTGCCTTTCATATATGCACAATAAATCTTGCTGAAAAATATCTTTTGCAAATGATGAACGCAGATTTTCAACTCCATTTTGCGTGAGATAGCCTTCGTTCTCCACAGTTGAATACGCAATCAAATGCACATGAGGGTGGTGCGATTCATTATGAAATGCCGCATACCAACGAAGATTCTCCATTGGTATTTTCAGATTTTTCGCAAGTGCTTCGGTCTGAGTGCGGAGCATATCCCGCCAACGAGTTCCGGTATTAAAACCAAGCCGTTGTGCATCCTCTCTGCGAATAGAAATTATCGCAGTCCAGATATTTCCCTTGTGTTTGTCAAGTTCTTCTGTTACTTTACTCAACTGAACCTGCACACCGTCATCGGTAAAAAGTCCGTGCGAGCCGAATCTTTCTGCACGAGGACGGGTAGCAATGTAATCGGCATATGCTTTTCTGCCCGAGATTTCATAAGCGTAATCTTCCATAACTCTTGAGATAAAATCAGATGCCGAGCCTTGATTTTGCTTTTCAATGTAATCAGCGTACTCAAACATATCCTTGCTGTCGGGAAAATCCTTTATAATTTTTTCAATTAAATTCTTCTGTTTTTCTGTTGCAGAAGCAAACTTTTGCGAGCTGTCAATCTTCTCAACTCCCTCACGGGTGGCAATATATTTTGCATAACCGCCTGCACTAACTTTACGGTTCGGCTTGAGATATTTAAACTTTGTAACTAACTTTGCCACAAATAATTATCCTTTCTGCCAATCGTATGCGTCATCAAAGGAAAAAGAACCGTTGAGCCGTTTGACTTCCTTGACGCACTCGCCACGAAGTTTTGTTAGAGTCATCTTGTCTATATTCTGTGACGAGGCAATAATATTCATTGTCATTGCAAGTTCAACAGCCAATTTAAAAATCAGTCTGCTCATTCGGTTGTCGCTCTCAGCGACTATAGACTTCAATGTAGAGGTAACCACATTGGGAAGATATTGACTGTTGTCGTTTGAGGACAGGTAACCCACATAGAAAATTATTGCCTTTTCAATAAATTCACTTCGACTCCTGCAGTTATCTTCCTCGTAGATATTCTGAACCATGTCAAGCGTGGATTCCTTTATCCAGAGTGCAAACTTCCGCTTTACTTCTTTTCTGTTATCCGTTTCATTCAAGTGCAAAACCTCCTTTTTGTTACAACCCATAGTTGCAACTCCTTGAATTTTGGCATTATAATCGGCAAATCGGGCAGTTAAACCCACAAGTACAACCCCAAGTCTGAAAATTAACCCCTATGGATTTTTGAGGCTGAAAAGTGCGAAAAACCGCATAGCAGTCGGCGTTGCCGTCTGCCGTAAACCGACACGAGGGAGCGACTGCAACCCCGTGTCTTTCTCCTGCTTATTTTTCAGCCCTTGAAATACCGCCCGATTTACCATATCATCGATTTTTCACACCTCGCCACAAATCGTCATATTTTGATTTTTCTTTAATTTCGGATACTTACCCGACTTCTCCTTTAAAAGCCGACACAAGGCGAATGTGGCGAGAATACCGCCGATATTATTTATTTAATCACTTTACCGTTTATCACTTCAAAATTACACTGGGTATATGACAGTCCGTACTCATTGACTTCACGGTTCAGAATATCGAACATTGATTGCTCAATACTGCGAGGGGATAACTTGATTTCGTCTGATAGCGTATCGTAGCAAATCCATTCCTCGCTCTCGGGTGTGTCCTTTACAAGAATGTCAAAGCCGAGGAGCATTTTATCGGGTGTAGGGAATACAACAGCGTCGATTTTCACACAGCCGACTGTGAGTGAAGCAAAGAGAGTGTCATGCTTGTCCTTTGGATTTTTGGAAAGTAATTTCTTAACTTCGTTTACCGACAAATACATTTTGAAAAAATATTTATCAAACAGTTGCTTTTTCAATTTCTTTCTCTCATTCATAAAGTCATACCACCCATTCCCATATCTTCATCTTCATCAGGTGAATCAAACAGGTTGTTCTGTTCAAGGTTTTCGTAGAACTTTTCTGCGCTGTCATTCACGGCTTCGTTTAAAGCTTTTAAATCAAAACCGCAATCCTTGTAGCCCTGTGATACTGTATCGTAGTAGCTTGCACTTGGCAATCCGAAATTCTGCTTAAGATTCATAATGTAAACCATTGCAGTCAGTTCAGAACCGTTATTCAATTTCACAGGCAAGTCCTGCTTGAAGTAGTGGGAGGGATAACCCTCGTAGCGGTCAAGGAGTTTTTCATCTCTCGGCTGAAGCTCCCACAGTGCAGCGGGAACGGACTTACCAATGCAAGGCGCGATTGTCGCATAGGAACAGTGAGGCATCCCCTTGAACTGCAATTCGTAATTTTCGACTATACCCTTTCCCACAAGTTTTGCTGTGGGGCAACGGTATTTCATCTGTTTAAGATTGAGGTTACTCCCATAAGCAATGTATAATTTTTTACTCATAATAGATTTCTCTCCTTACATACTCATAACAAAACCCGAATCCTCATTCTGCTCAGTTGCAGTTTCAGATTCGGGTTCGTTGATATTTATATTTTCGTTTGTGTTATTAAGTTCTGCGGTTCGTTTTTGAGCAAGTCTTTCCTTTTGCTTTTCAGCCTGCGAAGGATCCTTCCACGCAATGTTTCCCTCGAGATTTTTAAGCAAATGATGACGAGCTGTTTTGAATTCGTCACCTATTAAGCCAAGACGGAGCAACCAAGTCCTGAAAGTGTACTTTTCATTATCCGACTGAGTTTTAGCGTGTCTTGCTGACTTCTGAATTAAAGCCTGATGACTGATTGCAAGGCACAGCTGAATCGCTGACTTTACTTCTCCTGCGTGTAAAGTGGAATTGAACAAACGGAATTCAATAGTTTCCTTATTAAATACACTGTGCAAATTTAAGGCATGGTAGCGTGTGTCATCATAGTGTCGGTAGCTGTAATCCTCTCCGTCATACCACATTGACTTGAATTGTTCCATAGACATAGGAGGGCGGTTATTGATTTCATCAAGAAAGCGAGTGTCCATTTTCTGACAGTAATGCTCACGGGAAACATTTACTTTCAACGCCTTGTAGAGCAAGTCCTCTTTCGCCGCTATAATGTTTACGATATTGCGAAGTGTTTTCGGGGTATGCGGAGCCGCATTAATATGGCAATGCAAACCACAGCTTGAGTTGACTCTCGCTCCTGCACCACGAAGCTTTCTGACTAACTCCTGTATCGTTTCTATATCGTCATAATTGCAAATGGGAGTGACAAATTCAACCGAGTACAGAGAGCTTGCATTCTGTCCCGAACGGTTTTCGCAACGAACGCTTGCGTCACGCATAATCTTCCACATCCTGCCGTCATTATCACGGACAGAATAAGCGTCATAACAGCCGCCGACATGAGTTGCATCTGTATGAAAATAACCGGCAATCATTTTCGCCGCCGTACTGCGAGTGATGCCGGTCATTTCAATTTCTATGCCAAAATTTTGCGACCTCAAGTCTTTTCCTCACTTTCAATCTTTGGTTTTTTAGGCTTTGGTGGTTTCACCTGTGAACCTTTCATATCAATAAACTCTCTGACATTTGCAGGAACATATTTTGCATACAGAGAGTCAACAGATTTTTCAAGCTCTTCCTTGAAATCTAAATCACGCTGTGACATATACAGCTTAATTGCATTCAGCTTTTCATCATCATACATTATGCTTACGCTTGTTTTCTTCATAAAAAATCACCTCGTCATTTCTTATCGCTTTGATTTACATATTTGATATTCGGTATTTTAAGCCACTTAGTCCAACCTCGACCGTTAAGCTCTGTTTTGACAACGCCGTAGGCTGTGCCTTGTGCTTCGATAACTTCTCCGTTGCCGATATACACACCGATATGTCCGTCCATCCAGACGGCAAGTCCGGGTGTATCGGGCATATTTGAAATCGGGCCGCTTTCGGTGACATTGCTCCAAATGGAATTTGCTCCGCAATCCGTAAACCCGTTTGAACCTGCTACAATTTCTCCGCTGTCAGAGTTGTACCAAGCATATGATTTTATCAAACCTATGCAATCACAAACTCTCTTGCCGAGCCATTTTTCACCGACCTTTCTCATCTCACCACCTGCCTCGTTATTTCCGGGGAACAACGACGCCTGTTGGTCGAGATATTGTTTTGTGCAGACCTGACCGTAACCGCCGTACACATAACCCCAGCCGTTTTTGTATGTGTTCTCGCACCACCTGACAAGGTCAAGATTATTCTTCGTTGTCTTATCGGTGAAGCCTACGGTGCTGATTTCAGCACCCTTGATTGACTGCATCATCTTCTGAAACTCGTCATACTTAATCTCTGTTTCGAATTTCTGATTGACGGCTTTTATCAAATCCTCATCAGACTGATTCTTCTTGAAACAGGATACAAAGTTTTTTACAAAATTCTCATCTTCTGATTTATCGGACAAAGAAAACAGATAGATAACCTCTGCCTGCGTGTTATAGTCGGACAACTTTTTATTTTTCAGTTGGTTTTCAACCTCAGTCATCGTGTCGTTGATAAGCTGTAGATTTTTCATCTTCTCTGCTGAAATGTTTGCTTGTATAGACTGCTTGAGTTTGTCTGTATCAATATCCATACTGCCGTTAAAAACTGACACCACAGCAATAATCGGCATAACCACAATTATGATTATGCCGATTATTATACCGCCTATTGTTTTTATGACCTTTTTATCTGTCAGCAGAGAAACTGCTATTTTCTTTAATGCTGCACCTATGGTAGCACTCATTAAAATTCACCTCCTGAACGCAAAAAATCCGATTGACTTCATACGAAAATCAATCGGATAAATACACTATACTAATCAAACAGATTCAACTGAAAATTCTTACAAGATTGAATATTTCTTTCTTTCACTATATCATCTGAATAAATATTTCCAGAAATAAGTGGAGAGTACGGATCATGCATACTTACATTACGGATTACCGATTTTTCACTATAATTCGCATAGCAGTATTTGCAACCATTTTGACAAGTATTATACATACCAATGTCAATACTGGTAACACAGCCACATTCTTTACGCTGATTCTTATCCTTAGATAAATCGAGCTTATACCCGAGCAACTGCTCTAACAAATTACAATCTATACAATGACCATGGTTAATACCAAACTGCTCAAGATTTATTTTCTCTGCGCAAGATTCGACTATAATATGATTTTTATGAGCAATATCAACAAGTCTCTGCGATAATGCGAAAATCTCGTTTTCACTAATCGGTAATAACTCCAAATTTTTCATATTCAACTTAGTGTTACGATAAATATCCAAAAAGCTAATTATACATTTATTTGTATAGCCAGATAGCCGTTTAGCGATCTCATTAAAGTAAGTTATGTGATAATCAATACTATATTTTCTACTTAATATAATCGGATCATATCTCCATATTATACGTTCTGGTCCTATTATTCGTGATAATTCCCTAAATGATGGGATTATAATATTATTTTTACTTGGAACATTTTCTTCAATCTCTTTTCCATATGGATTAACAGTGAACTGAAAATAATACATATAATCCTTTAATTCATCAAGTCTATTAATCATTGGTGTTGGATTTTTTGTCCAAAATACTATTCCATCAACAGAATGCTTAGACAAGAAAATTTTACTTACCTGATGAATATTCATTGGGTTACGAACACAAACATATCCATCTCTTATCCTGTTAAAAAACCAATCAGAATAGTACGTTGGAATATCGGTTCTTCTACTTGCACTAATAATCAATTAATCAACCCCAGAAATTTCTATTATCATTTGAGCACTTGAACAGTATTTCCAAGGCTCATATTTTGATAAATTTGACGGCATATCATACAGTAAAGAATTACTTGTATGTTCTTCACCATATCTTTGATAGTCATTTTGTATTCTATAATTAAAGTAGTACTTCGCGTAACTACCATGCATACCAGCATCAGCAAGTTTTTTACACAAGCTTTCAAATAAATCCCGCCCTCGATTATTACTATTAACATCATTAATAAGAATTACAAAAGGCTTTCCTTTTTCTTTGCGCAAAATTATATTTTCGATCAGTCTTTCATAAAATAATTCAATTTTGCATATTTGCCCAGTATTATAGAAATGCGAAATTACATATTGCAACACTAAAACATTAGCAGAATTAACTCTCTTTCTACTCAAAAGTTCAAGAGCATCATCATAACAAAAACTTGTTCTTATGAGATTACTACGATAATTTTTTATTTCATTATGAATAGGACTCCACAACTCATTTTTATCAATTCCTAAATATGATATCTTTTTACGTTGACCATTTTCTTTAAGGTATGATTCAAATGCCATAAGGTCAGGACACCCACCACAACCTATCGATAATATCCGAAATGTTTCTATACTTTTAATCACTTCACTTTTTCTTAACAAGTACCAAATTTCAGAAGCATATTTATAGGTGTAATCACACATATAAAAGTATATCAAATTACAACAATCATAATCCTTTTTTCCATTTGGATATCTATATGGATAATGTATTTCTTCTAAACATTTCTTACAACTTTGAGGACATTCTTCATGCTGGCAACTTTCACATATATGCTCTGTATCTGCATGAGAATATTGACTATTACAGAACGAAACAATTTCATCTATGAGCATTTATAAATCTCCAATCGACACGAATTAAGAATTCACTAAATAAATTATAACACCATCAAATATTTTGTCAATATTATTCATCTACCTCCAGCACTGCCGAAAATCTCTGCTTTGTAGTCAGGAGCCTGAACAAGTAAAAGATAGCGTTCATTGCCACACCTATAAAGACAGGTGCCGCGCTCTGCGAATTTTATTAAGCCATACTCGTTCGGCTCAACCATCAGTGCGTCCTGAAAGTCTTTTGGATTGATATTGCCGGGGAAGAATAAGAAATGATGAGTTGGAATTGAAAACAGCGGTTTTGTGTATTCCTTAACGCTCGGAATCAAAAAATCGTCTATGTTCTGACTGGCTAAAATCACGGCTGAATCCTTTTTGCGGACACGCTTCATTGCGTTGCGGATATACTCAATGGCGGTTAGGTTAGACAAAAACAAATAGAGCTCGTCTATTGATGCAACGGTGTTACCCTCTCCTAATAACTTGTTGGACATATAGGAAAGAATGTTGAACAGCATTGCATCTGCGTAATATCATTATTGTCAGAAAATATTTCTTTTACAACCGAGGGGAAATTTCGCCCCTCGGCATCTTGATTTATGCGGTTTTAATCTCTTTATGCCATACATTAAGCTGTTCCTTGCGCTCAACGGTGAAGTAAATCACAATATCATTTCCGCATTCTGTTGAATGCCATTTTGCCTTTTCGTGCACCTCAATTCTGCTGATGAATGCTCTGAGAATTTCAGGCGTCAGTTCCTGAATGTCAATGTACTTCTTTGCATTTTCAATAAAGTCCTGAATCAACTGCTCTCGCTTTTCGTTCTCATCAAGAAAGGCGTTCATCTCATTAAGCTTAGTTTTCAGTTCTGACTGCTCGGTTTCATATCCTGATGACAATGATTCGTAGCGTTCAACAGAAATTCGTCCGAGCACTCGGTCTTCGTACAGACAACGGATGATACTTTCAAGCTCTGCTATTCTTTGTTCTGCCGCTTCTTTTTCCCTCAGATAAGTTTTCATTTCACGCTCGGCTTCGGCTCTTGCATTACGGCTTGCTATTTCATAAAATTCTTCGGGATTCTCACGTACATATGCCGTTACCTCTCTCAGTTTTTGAAGTATCACAGCGTGTAAATCCTGTTCGCTGATTCTGTGTGCAGTACAGTGATTATTACCGTATCGCTGATAGGTTTTGCAAAGGTAGTTGTTTTCTTTAGGATACTTAAGCACTCGGCGAAGATACATTCTGCTTTTGCAATCGGCACAATAAACTAACCCGGCAAACACATCTGTCTTACCTGATTTATTCGGTTTTCTTCTTCCTGCAAACCACTTCTGCACCATTTCAAAGGTGGATTTATCAATGATAGCCTCGTGGGTATTTTCAAATATTAGCCAATCCTTGCGGTCGTTGTGAATTTGCTTTTTCAGCTTATTTGATTTGGTGGTGGTTTTGTAGTTCGCCGTTGTGCCGATATATACCTCGTTTACAAGCATTCCTCTAAGTGTAACATCACTCCACAGATAGGGATTATTCAGCTTCAAGCCATTTTCTTTTCTGCCGTATTTGTAGTAGGCATATGCGCTTGGCGACATAATTTTATCTCTTTCAAGAGTCATTGCAATCGTACGGGTTCCCACTCCGTTGACATACATATCAAAGATTCGTTTTACCACGGGAGCAGTGTCGGGATCGGGTACTAACCTGTTATCTTCGGATTTCATATATCCGTAAGGAAGCTTAGAGCCTATCCTTTCACCACGCTCTGCCTTTGCTCTTTGGACTGCCCTGATTTTTTTGGATGTGTCAGCAGCAAAGAAATCATTGAAGTAATTACGGATTCCGATAAATTCATTACAGCCTTTTTCGGAATCAACACCGTCATTTACGGCAATATATCTCACATCGTTCTGAGGGAATATAATTTCAATATATGTACCGGTTTTAAGGTAATCTCTGCCGAGTCGGGAAAGGTCTTTTGTGATAACAGTTCCAATTTCTCCTTTTTCCATATCGGCAATCATACGCTTGAAGTCAGGGCGTTCAAAGGATACTCCGCTGTAACCGTCATCAATATAGAACCGACAGTTGCCAAAGCCGTTATCGGCGGCATATTTTTCGAGCATACTTTTTTGATTTTTAATGCTGTTTGATTCACCCTCTAACTCGTCCTCCTGAGAAAGACGGCAGTAGAGTGCGGTAATCTTTTGTTGGTTTGATTTCATAATTTTTTCATCCTTTCCGAGCCGTTCAGGCTCTGTTGAATCAAACCGAATAGGATTGCAAGTCAACAATACTCCTACTCGGTTTGAATGTCCAGTAAAATATTTATCCCGTTTTTCGTTCAAGTAAATTTTTAATTTTTTCATCGGCACTTGGGTTGTCACCGTTCTCGGTTCCGATAGGAAATACCGATGTGACTAAAAATGTCTTTTTGCCGATTTTAACCTTATCGCTTTCGTACAGATGACGGCGGTTAAACGCAATATCGTTTCTTGTGATTGGTGTTATTCTATTTTCAGTTTCGTTCATGGCAATCCTTTCTTTACATCTTCATACCAAATCCGCCTTGTGGATTTTCTTGTATGTTCTTTCTCTCTTTACGAGGTTTTTTCATTGTAGTGCAGTCCTCTACAGGGTGGTTGCTGTCTAAAATATTTGTGAGATTTGCGACCAGATATGCAATATCATTTCCGTTATTGCTGTAATAGCTGTCGGTATCAAAGCCAGGAAAAACAGTATCCTCACATGATGATTCAGTTTCTCCTCCGCCTGACTGATACTGTATGAATATTTCTCGCTCGTGCTCCCAACCTGTTGTGAAGCATTCTTCGCCGCATTGTTTATCTGACTGACGTAATTGTTCGTCATATCCTGAAGCTCCTTCTTGAAGGTCTGCGCCATTGCATTGGAATTGTCGATAGACTTCTGCAAGGAATTCATCTGGCGGTTGAGGTATATCCGTATTTCCTCTTTCGTAGTCAGTTCTGAAATTTCGTCCAGTATTGATTTCAGCATATCTATCTGTGCTGTCTGAGTTGAAATTAATGCTTTCCAGTTCTGCTCCGTAACCGCTACGCAGGGTTCTGCTTTTGAGGCGATTTGCATTTGCTTTTTGGCTTGTTCCTTTAATTCCTGTGGTGATTTCTTCCCGTATTCTGAATTCATTTTCCATATTCTCCTTAAGATATTTTTCTTCGTGTAATTTATTATCCCTGCACTTCATTCCATTTGGTGTAGTGTAGGTAATGCTTTTTCTTTCTGCCGTCCATTTAACTTCATAGCCTTCGTTCTCCATCAGGCTTATGAAATGTTCCTTTGAGGTTGCATATTTCATAGCTTCATCAACAGCTATTGCAAGCTGTAACTTCCAGCTTTGACCTTTGTCTGCTGAACGATATTCTCTTGCCGACATCTGTTTTACTTTTGGTTGCTTAGGAATTACAACTGATAAACCGTATTTTCTGCATAGGTTGTCAGAATAATCTCTCAACCGTTGTATCTCATTTTTATCTGGATGATATTTCAATCCTGTTTCAGCACTGACAGAATTTAAAATGAAGTGTGAATGTATATGCTCTCTGTCAATATGAGTAGCAACTAAAACTTCATAACCTTTGAATTGCTCTTGTGCAAACTTCAAAGCAATTTCGTGAGCAGTTTCGGGTGTTATAGGTTCATCGGGGTGGAACGACTGAAACAAATGATAGTACATTCTGCCATCAGTTTTTCTATATTGAATTTTAGTATTCATCATTTCATTGAACGCTGACTCTGCTACACAATTCACTCCGCTCACCAGCTTTCTGCCATCGTACAAAGTTTTCTTATCCTGTTTGCAGTAGGCAAGGATTGAAGCTAACCCTTGCCGTGACTGCATTTGTTTGCTTGCGATAAATTTTACTGTTGCTATTATGACCACCTCTTTCTGTCAAGCAAATCGGTAAGTAGTTTATTCATCTCTGCATACTGATTTGTAAGTTCAGCAAGATTAAATCAAATTGCAACACTTTACCCATATTGCAAAGTGTTGCAATTTGATTTAAGTTTCTGCCGATAGCCTTTTGCTGACGGATAATTTCATCAAGTCCGTCAACAACAAAGATTTGTTTTCCGAGGCAAGCCTTCGTTATATATTCGGTTAAAGTTAAATTTGCCTTGTCTGCTTTATTGTGAATCTTCTGTAAATCGGATTCCGATATTCTTATGCTCATTTTTCTGTCTTTCATTTAGGTTTCCTCCTTTGCCAATAAAGTGGGTTCGGGCTTCTGCCCGTATATTGCATTCGGCAGGTCAGCGACCAGCCGAATGCGTTGCTTGCCACAGCTTAAAAGCTGTGAAAATGTGAACCCCAACTTTACGCTGAATTCATAATCCGTTATATAGAATTACTTTCGCTCACAAACCGCCCAAATTTTGATTTTTGCTTGAAGTCGGGTACTTTATCCGTTTTCTCTTGAAAGTCGGACAAACCGCCAAATTCTGCTCAACATCTGCATTAAGGACGATAAGGACGATAAAAACGATAAATCAAACGGCTATATTTTCATCGTACTTATCGTACCTAACGTACTCGCTATCTGAATTATCAATCTCAAAATCATATTTGATTTCAACCTTTCTGATGTTATTTTCCTTATACGATTTGAAATAAACGTGATTATCATTCAAGTCATACTTCCACTTGTTCATCATCCTTTTCAGAATACGAGCAGAAAGATTTTTGCCTGAATAAGCATTATATCGTTCAAGAAATTCCGCATTGCTTCCGTTGAAATATTTTTCTGCTTTCATCATCTCAATGAGCAAGTTCATTTCATCAGGCAAAAGCATATTCGGATTCTCTGCGCTGTCTGCAGTCATTTTCCAAGTGCAATCCTCTTTTGAAAATGCAAGCTCAATTTCTCTGTCCTCAATATCTCTTCCCGTGCAAAATAAAGTTGCGTTGCCCTGCGTGCGATTGCTTTTTTTCAAAACAAATAGAGCATCGGCACAGCCAGCTATACCATTTGTACCTGAAATCTCATTGATTGGGTCAGAGTCGCCTTGCTTTCTTAAATGATGAACCAGAAGAATAGCAATTTTCAACTCATCAGCAAGTTTTTTGAGTTTCTGTACCTCAAGATAATCATTTGAATAGCTCGAGTCATTTTTTGCAGAACGGATAAGTTGAAACGTGTCAATGATTATCAAGACAGTATCCATATGCTCATCAACAAAAGTTTGAATCTGTTCTTCCAACCTTTCATCAAGTTTTGAACAATCCGTAACAAAATGAACATCACTCGGCACTTCATCGGTTATCGCTGTCAGCCTGTCCTGCAATCTGCTTTCATCATCTTCAAGTGACAGATACAGAGTTGTACCGCTGTCGGTATGCAGATTCCATACATCTTTGCCTTTTGCAATCCGAACGCACCAGTCAAGAACAAGCCACGACTTACCTACCTTTGGTGAGCCGGCTATAATCGAAAGACCGCTTGCAAGAAGTGAATTGATTATAAACTTCTTTCTCGGCAAATCTTTTTCAACAAGACTTGCACCGTCGATTGAATCAAATCTTGCCTTACTGCTCAACTCCAAATTTAAATTCTTAATCATTTTTCTCCTTTCCCTGTTACTCATACCTCATATGATTTCAAAATATTTTAGCTTTGGTATGGTTATTCAGTTGTAATCCAAAAGCTGTTGGAATTTTTTCACCAGTGTGATACAATAATCTCATACTTTTCAAGAAAAATATATGACAAAATGAATTGAAGTGATTTTTATAATTTTCACTTCAGGACAGAGGTGTATATGGCAAAGCACGAAGGTTTATTATTAAAAATTGATTCCAAAGGAAATATTTCCGGCTATATGCAGGAAAATAACAATAAGATTCCAATTGAAAATGCTACTATCAAAAATGAGTTGATTAGTTTCTCAGAAGAAGATTTTGAAGAGTATTCTGAACTGCAAAATGAAATAAGAAAAGTTTACAGAACATATCCTGATGAAAGTGAAGAAAGATTTGCACTGATTAAAAAGTTAACTGCAAAAGCAGAAAAGGCATTGGCGGAATATAGAACTTTTTACGGTCTTTTGAACAGACTTATGATTGAGGATTTTTTAGGAGAGAACGACGGAACTGAACATTATCTGCGTGAATATGCAAGCTATCTTGACCAGATAAAAACCGTGCAGTTTTTTGTTTTGCACTTTTTCAGCGATTTATCAAATCAAATAGAAATTGATGTTAACGAAGATTTCAATTACAACAGCGTACAGATTTCCACCGTATTTTATTTTGAGGACAACAAATCCAGACAGATGTACCATATCCGTAACCTGACAGAGTATTATTTTCTGCTGTTACATTTATTTGTTGAGAACGGATACCGCCTCTGCCGCTGTCAGCTTTGTGGCAGATATTTTGTGCCAAAGACAAAAAAGAAAACCCTGTACTGCGACAGAGTTCTGAATAATGGTAAAACTTGCAAGGAATTTGCGCCGAAATTAAAGCACCGAATCTTGGCAAACAGAAATGAGGTGCTGAAAACTTTTGACACACAGCGAGGCAAAATGTATAAGCGTTATGAAAGAACACTTAACACGCCTGGTACTGTGGAAAAGCCTTTGAGTTTTGAGGAATATTACGATTGGCTTGAAAAAGCGAGAACTGCGAGAGATAATTATCTTGAGGATAAAATTTCCAAAGAGGAAACATTGAATATCATCGTTTCTAACTAAAAATCATATAGAAACAGAAAACAGATAGGCAGTCAAATTTTCCATTGATTGCCTATCCAATTTTTTATTTATTTACTACATCAATGATAATTCTTGCACCCAGTCGAAATCCATTCAGGAATATTTCTCGCTCACTGATTTCAGAAATTTCACGATTGCAATCTTTGTATTTTTCAAAGGTTTCTTTCTGATCTTCGGAAAGAGTTGCCGTAAGCTTTTCTTCATTCCTGTTGAGCAGTTTCAATAGCTCCTTGACCTCATCATCAAGCTTTGCACATTTTTCGTGAGGAAATAGGTTTCCGTAATATAAATCTTCAAGTGTATCCATATCTTATGCCACCTTTCGTAGAACAAACATATCCCACATAACTTTGCATAAGTCCTGATATACTTACCTTTATTACTTTAATTAAGTTTGAAATTTATTTTTATTATTACTTTACAAAAAGCAATACAAGAAGTATAATAGATATCACAATTTAGTAAAAAATGCATAAAATCAAAAATCTCAAATAATTTCCAGTTAAAATATATAATAGGAATAGGAGCATACAAATGAAAAACAAAATCTTATCAGCAATAATATCCATCGTGCTTATGATTTCACTCGTAGGATGTCAGCAGAATAATAAAATTATTAGGCCTGATGTAGAAACAAAAACGGTAACGGAAAACAGCCAAGAAGATTATGTAACTTTTTCACTTGACGTGCCATCAGATTGGAAAGTATTAACTCAAGATTATGTTTCTATTGCCTGTTTTAGTTCTAAAGCAAATGAAACAAATGCCAGCGATAAAATTTCTCCCTACAAGTTAAGTATAGAAAACTATATCATTCCATCTCTAATGCCAATTGATGACAAATATAAACAAGCTTATAAAGATTTATTTAATGGCAAATATGATGGTATAAAAGATTTAATTTGCGATAATATTGAATATATAAACATAGGTAAGGTAATGGACAGTTTCCCAGATGTTACATTTGAAACTCCTGAAAGCATTAGGGATTACTTTAATATACTTGTTGACGGAATAAGTACACCGGATGTTACAATGCCTGATTCTTGGGAGGACAAAGAATGGGCAACCGATTTTACTTTCAGTAAATATAGTGGTAAGAACGGAAATATTATTGCAGTCGAATATTCCTACATAATTATAGATAAAACATATAAAGCTATTAATTGCTATCGCGATGATGACTATTCCGTATGCGGAGTTTTTGATGATGATGCAGAGCTTTCTTCGGGCGATTTAGCACTGTGGGTTGCTGATAATATGGAAATTACCAAACACTATAAAATTGAAGATAATATGCTAAAACAAGAGGGAGTAGATTATTAAATTTTATGTTTTTTAAATCTACGTATTGTAATTACAGCCGAAGTATTTTCCTACTTCGGCTGTTGTTGATGTTATTAATATATTTATGCTTTCATAAATTCAAAAAGTGCTGCTTTATCTTGAGGTAATTCACTTAAAGGATTCATTTGAGGCAAAATATTTATACGATCAATTTCTGTACCCAAAAAATCTTTAACAACAATTTCAATTTTTTCACTATTATATATATGCGCATATTCATACATTTTTCCATCTTTGCCACAGAAAATTTGAGATACATATTTATCCTCTTTTCGTCTTTCATCAAATGTAAATATAATATCATAGTTATATGAGTTATTTGGTATTATTCCCTTAAATTTTGCATACTGTCCTTTTGCAAAATCATTAACAGTACTTTCCCATACTTGAGCAGAATACATATTAGCTCCTGACCAGCGTCCATAAAGAGCTCTCATAGATTGATTTTTAAGTGATAATAAATTATTAAAGAAATTGCAATACTTTGATTCACCGCATTCAATATTAGCCCATCTTCTACCTGAACTTTTTGCCTTGTAGTATTTAACATCAATATATAATGACTCCCAGCTTTCAGAAAACGATGTAATACCGCCAATAACAATACCATAAATACTGCCAATAAGTGGAGCTTTATCCATTTTATCTACCAAACTATCATCAAAAGCAAGTCCTGAAATAAATTTTGCTACATCAAATGAATTTTTTACTAATCTGGTTGTTTTTTCTTCATTTATATGCTCTTCTTTATAATAAGACTTACCATTTTCATAGTATTCAATCGGATATATTTTTCCATTTATGGGATTTTTAACTGCACCATATTTATATACAGGAGCAGGCGTTGGTGCAGGAGTGCTAGTATCCTTTTTTTCAAGAACAATAGCCTGATAGTTTAAACCTTTATACGCCACTTCAACGGAAGATTTGCTATAGTAGGTTTGTGGTTGATAAGTCAAAGGGTCATTAAAAATATAATGGCTACTATCGTATCCCACTAACAGCAAACAATGTTCGGGGGCTATCCAGTTAATTGTTTTTCCGTTGTAGGTCCACGTAGAACTTATGTATGGAGTATTCATATACATAGTAGCCCAAAGAATTACCGGTATTCCTTTGTCTATGTAGTTAGAACATAAATTTTTCAGAGAAACACCATATAATTGTTTTGCAGTATATTTTTGTCCGGATAAAGCTTTATCCAATGCCTTTTTTATTACCGGTGCATAACATCCATACCCACTCGTATATCTGGGATTTCCTCCAAATGAAATATTGGGATCAAAAGGAACTCCTGTTTTAGTTAAGTACGAATCAATAAATTTATCTACAGATATATCTATGCCAATATGATTTAGTGCCATAACTGTTGTAACACTTTCGCATCCTGTTGGATATTTGCCTAATTGGGAAATAAACGGGGCTTGAATTATTTTACTATTACCTATAGGTGTTTGCGGCTTAGTATAAATTTCATTTTCCTCATAGATATGGATTTCTACGCCGTTTATATTTTTGCCATCTATACCCGAATAGGAAGCCCCTGTGTCCAAAGTGCCACCTAAATTATACTTTGTCTGTACACTACGCATCCATTTTGGATCAGCATTACTTACCCAAGGCAGCCAACTTCCTCCTACATGCACTCTGTACATAACAACTACACCTGATGTTAGTTTTACATCATCCTTACTATATACTTGAATATTCAATAACTGCACAATGCCACCCGGATATCCTGCATAGTCATTTTCAGTGCTTTTAACAAAAGGATAATAGTATGATTTTCCTTCATTCCAAGTCCTGTATAAAAGGTAATATGGCTTATCCTTGTCGGTTTTAATTTTTATACCATTAATATGAACAGAGCTTGCAGTTGAAGTAAAGCTATGCCAATTAGAATCTTCGTCAATATAGCTAAGTGTTGAAGCTACTTTGCCTCCGGATAAATTACCGATTGATGATGAGATGGATTTGCCATTAAACACATAGATTTCAACACCGCTTATATTTTTACCGATAATTCCGGCATATGATGAACTGACATCCAATGTTCCACCTAAATTATAGTTTTCTTGAACATCCTGCATCCACTCCGGATCAGCATTACTAACCCATGGCAACCATCTTCCATCAACATAAGCACGATACATTACAACAACACCGGCAGTTAGCTTTGTTCCATCCTTACTATATGCACTTATACTCAGTCCCTGAATTGGTTTATTTGGATAACCTGCGTAATCATTTTCTAAACTTGTTACTTCAGGATAATAGTATGATTGTCCTTCGTTCCATGTTTTGTAACGCAAATAAAAATCCGAATTTGAATTGGTCTGAATTTTAATACCGTCAATAGGAGAAGCCATTACTTTATGATTGAAACTTTTCCAATTAGATGTACTATTTGCCATATACTGGGTTGTTATTAATTCTTCAGAACCAACGAAACTACCTGAACCCGCATTTAACGAATCTTCTTCAAAAATACGAATTTCAACGCCACCAATATTTTTACCGTCTATGCCGGCATAAGATGAACCTGTATCTAAAGTACCATTCAAACTATATTTAGTTTTTACATTTCTCATCCATTCAGGATCAGCGTTACTTACCCATGGCAACCACCTTGAATCAGTATATACTCTATACATAACAATAATTCCGGAAGTAAGTTTTGTGCCATTATTTCTATATACATTGATACTTAACCTCTGAATAGCTTTTCCAGGGGAGCCTGCATAATCATTTTCTGTACTATTTACGGCAGGATAATAAGATGACTGTCCTTCATTCCATGTTCGATAAGTTAAATAATAATCCTTGTTACTGCCTGTCTGTATTTTTATTCCATCTATTCTGGATGACAAAGTGCTTTTTGAAAAAGACTTCCAATTAGATTCATTTCCAACCATATAGCTTAGCGAAGGATTTGATTCACCACCAGAGTAGTTTCCTAACGATGATTCTTTATAAACACGAATTTCTATTCCGCTAATATTCTTTCCGGAGATACCGGCATACGAGCTGCTGGTATCTAAAGTGCCACCCAGATTATATTTACTCTGTACACTATCCATCCATTCAGGGTCAGCATTACTTACCCATGGTAGCCATTTATTTTCTACAAAGGCTCTATACATAACAACAATACCTGATACTAACTTCGTACCATCATTCCTGTATGCTTGAATCTGAAGTTGTTGAATTGGCTTACCTGAAGAACCTGCATAATCGTTTTCAGTACTTTTTACATATGGATAATATCCATTCATTCCCTTATTCCAAGTTCTATATTGTAAATAAAAAGATTCATTTGAACTTGTTTTAATCTTTAAGCAGTCCATAGTAGATTTTGTCTGATCACTAAAACCTATCCACTTTCCACCGTATAAATATGAAAGAGAAATTGCTTGCTTACTCAATAATTTTTTCCTCCTAATAAATAATTAATATTTTTGATCGATCGCATAGAACATATGTTCTATATATATTTTTAGCGTATAAATTCAAAGTTGTCAAGAGAATCAATAATACTTTTTTGCAAACTAGTTAATTAAAATAGTTTTTGAAATATAAACATATTTTTCACTAAATAAAAACGAGATAAACAATAAAGGTCATCTCGTTTAATTACATCCTATTCGGTTTCGAACAATAATTATATTTAACATCTTTGAGTCTTTTGTTAGTGTCAAGCAAACCCTTAACTCCGAAACACAGGAATCTGTCATCGGTGATATTCGTGTGACCGTTGAAATACTTTGATTCAGAACCAACGCACATACTGTGAATACCCAGACAAACCTCCTGCAGGATTTCTTCTGTGTAGAGGTATTTTCGCTTGTGGTCGTAGGTCATATATTCTTCCTCACACAAGTCGTAAAAATCACTCATCACAGGAAAGTCGGACGGTTTCTTTGTGCTGTAATCAGTTGTGTTGGTTATGCCGAATCGTGCGTACAGCTTCATAATCAGAATTTCTATTGTATCAAGCTGTGCGTCCGTGAAATCCTTGTAGGTTCTGAAAAAGTCTTTCAAGAACGCAATGTGCTGTGATAATCGGGTAACACGCTTGAACGGTTCGGGTGTTTTGGAGTCAACTTCTTCATTTGCATCACCCCAATCCTTTGGTTCTAACGGATTGATTTTGTATTTGCCCGACATAAAATCAATGTAACAACCGCCGAGGGCATTTGTCAAATCCTCATACTCCGCTTCGGGATCAAGGCATAAGATTTTCTTTCCGCTTTCACGAATATTTGTAAGGATAAGTTTCAATAAATACGATTTGCCCTGACCGCTGTTTCCGAGAATAAGGATGTTGCTCGTTGTCTTGTCCTCTGTTCGCCTGTCAAAGTCAACAAGGATATTCGTGCCGTACTTATCTCTGCCGATGTACAAGCCGTTGGGATCTGTCTTACCTGAAAAGTTAAACGGAAACAGATTTGCAACTGAAGAAGCAGGCAGAACACGCTCATACAAACTTCCGAACTGGTTACTGCCGATAGGGTTTACAGACAGGAAGCCTTCTTTCTGTCGTAAAGTTAGGCGGTCAACTTCAATTTTGGAGCGTGTCAGTTCCATTGCAATATCGGTTTGCAACTCCTTCAATTTCTGCTTACTCTTGGCTTTAAGCTCTATGAACACAGAACAATGCAATAACGGTTCTTTGTTTTTTCGTAAGTTCGCCATCAGCGTAACAACATCCTGCAAGTTGCCCTGTGCTTCAATGGTTTCATTTACATCGTTACCGCTTGATTTGAGCTTATTTTTGCGTGTTGCGTTCTGTATGATTTTACGCTGTTCCATACTCTCCACAAGTCTGTGATAGATGCGGAGAGTTACTCCGTTTCTGTCTGCAAGCTGTGAAAGAATCGCCTGTTCTTCAGTTGACGGCGGATATTCACGAACCGCCCATACACTGCGGTATGAGTCGCCGACAATGTAGTGATCTGTCAAGAATTTTATTGTTGACGGCAGAATCATATCAAAGAAATCTTTTGTGTAAATTTCCTCTGCCTGTTCTGGTGTGAGCACCTTTGGTTTTCTATTGAATAGTCCCATAATTTTTACCCCCTTTAATTTCGAACTGCCAACACAAGTATGCGGTCATCTTGATTGTATCCGTAACAGGTTGAAAGCGTTAGAATCTGCTGACCGTAAACAGGTGTAATTCCTGTGTCGTATATGGATTTCTCTTTTGCATATTCAATTCTTGAGTTATAGCTTTTTTCCGTTCCAACTGTTGTGAATCTGTACCAATAATCATCGGATTTTACTTTCATAACAGAAAAGACGGAGTAAGCAAATGCCCCGTCTTTCGTTTCGAGCACAACTGTCGGATGTTCCGTAAAATAAGAATAATCGGTATAGTTGCAGAGGTCTGCAAACATTGTGCCGTTGTTCATATGGTGTCCGTAAATTATGAGATTGGTGCTGTCGGCTGAACACCTTGCATCAAGAAACGGTGTACCGCTATAGCTGTACTCACCATAAAAATTCCTATTCAGATACTTCTGCGGATTACTGGGTGTGTGCATAACAGGATAGTTTATGTTTGTTCCTGATATGTTGATCCAGCCGAAGCATTCGGAATTCATCGAAATGAGTTCCGATATTGAATGAGGTTCGTAATATGTCGTGAAATACATAGACGATTCGTCTTGAACATCATTATCACAATCACTGACTTTTAATAAATGTGGCTTTTTAATGGTTTCTTCAATGGTTGCATCTGTTGTTTCCTCAGTAACGATTTCTGCAAGCTGTCTGAATTCTTCCGTTTCCTTGTTTTCGGCATAGAGCCTTGAAAATATTGATATCAGACAAGCAATTATAATTACAGAAAATATGCCTATCACAATTCCTATTTTGATTTTTTCTTTATGTTTCTTCATAGGTATGCTCCTTTTCATAATACTGTTCGCCGTCATAGTCGGGCATCAAATCGCCGTTCATACTTGCGTCAAAATATATTGCAAGAAAACGCTTGATGTCGGCTTTCTTCATTCTGGTTACTTCAAAGCCTTGGTCTGAAATAATCTTCTCAACTCTGTTTGCTTTCTGCAAAACATTTTCTGATTTTGATGATTTACACCTTGCAATGAACAGGAACTGTCTTGCGGTTGAGGTTTCGGTCTGAATACTGTCGAGAAAATCCAGATCCTTATTCAATATTTTTCTGACTTTTTCATTCTGTTCAGCTTCAATTCTGCCTTTGATATAGCTTTTGTTTGTATCGAAGCACTCGCAGGAATCGGTACAGGTGATCTCAATATCCGGCACAGCAGAAAGTACCATCATCAGGTGCCGCACCTTGATTTCGATATTCGTGTGAGAAAGTACGGAAATATTTGTCGGCTGAACCATATAAAAAATCAGTTCTTCCTTGCCAACCTTCAAGCCGTTTTTCGTAAAGGTTTTTATGCCCAGCAAGTCCTGAACTGATTTGCCTTTTTGTTTTGTTTTTTTCTGCTTGTTCTTCATTTATTTGCCCCTTTCTGCCCAGAAATATATCTGTTGAGTTGATATAAAATACTTTACGGCATAGCGTATGAAATCAAGAATTGTTGTATCTTCAAGCCTTATTGACAAAAACCCGAAGCAAAGTGTCACTGCAAGCGGTACTATTATCCTCGTCTGTGCAAGTATCAAGATTGATAATAAAAGTGCTATGCTCATAATTGCAAAATCACGTAAGCTCCACAGCCATAGATTGGCGGTAGCTTTGAGGTTCTGCGGATATAGATAAGTTGTCATAATATAAATTCTCCTTACTTTGCCGCCCTTGCAACACTTCTTGTCAGGTTCACGGCAGTTGTAGTTGCGTGAACAATGCTCGTCATATTTACCTTAACTGATGAATCCAGTCCGAATTGCTGTGCAATTCTCGGCACTTCGTTTGATGCAAGCATAATTCCAAGTCCTAAAAGCATATTGCCGGGGAATGTCAGCAAACCGAGGAACAGAAGAGTTGTCTGCATAAATGCCGTCAGGCACAACGCCGCTATCTGTTTCATCCACTGATTAAAGCCGTCCTGATATCCTCTCGGAACGCTGAACATATACAGTGCACCTACCGCCATTTGTATGAGAAGGATTCCGCCTCTTTTGATGTTGGCAAAAAAGATTTTTATTACGCAGTAGGCAAAGGCTATCAAACATAACAGATTCAGCAATCCGAATGTTGTCTGGTTTGCGACTGCAAAACTGCCCTCTAAAACACTCGTACTCTGTCCGGCTAAATCAATGCTTTGTTGCCTTGCCATTATAGATGACAAGTCCTTTGAGAATGTGTTTTGCAGGCTGATGCAAAATTTATACAGTTCCACAGGCACAACGCCGAACAGCGAACAGGCAAAGAAACCTTTTAAGACATTAATTGCAGTTGTCTTTATGTTCGCTCTGCCGTTCTGATACTCTATTGCCACATCAAACACGGCAACAACCGTCCCTGCGGCAAACAATGCCCAGCCGAAAAGCGTAAACAGATTTATTGTCGCCTGCACCCATTCAAGGTCGAACACATCTGCTCCCATATTTCCCATCATCGTAAAGAAGTCTGCAACAGCGTTGTATATAGTTTCATAAAACCACTGAAGCATCGTGTTCCATATAGCATTTGAGATTTGCTCACCGAGGTAATCGAACACACCTCCTATGGCACTTCCGATACCACCGATAAAATCTCCTAACCAGTCAAAAATATAAATCACCTCGCAAAAGGCTGTTATGACTCAACACAACAGCCTTTGTTTTTATTGTTATTAGAGTACCGTCCAGATGTATAGCGGTGCAGTCAGAGAGAACACAAGACAGCCGAAAAGAATTGCCGGCGCGGTGAATTCAAACTGTCCGTGCTTGCGGTAATCGAGATAAGCAGTAGCAAGTTTAACAAAGAAAAGTATGGCAAGAATCATATCTACCGTAGGAAAGACAACATTGTTTACAACATTTTTAATCTGTGTTTGAGCCGATGTCCATGTGCTTTCGATTGCTGATGATACATCTCCTGCGGCAAAGACTGTTACTGCCGATATTCCGAGCATTAACAGTATTACTGATACGCCTGATAACCATTTAATTAACTTAGTTCTTCTTGATTTTATCATTTTTTACCTCCGATTTTCTTAAATCATTCTCCGATATATATCTGACTTCGATGTTCAGTTTTTCTGCAAAGCGAATTTCTGTTTTCATACTCTCAGTTATTTCATCTTCGAAAACCCAAACCGCATCACAAACCCAAAGCATAGAAAGTCCTGCGTTCATACCGAGATTCCTTTCTTTATCATTTCTGTCATCTAAAATCAGCACATAAAAATGCGGTATGAACGGAGCCATACCGCACTCTAACGCATAACGGGCATATCGTTTTGCGTTTTCAATGTTTACAGATACATTACCGCCCAAAGGCGAACAGATATACACCCTGTGCATTATTCATCGTCCTCATCTTTCTTTTTGAATTTGATGATGAGAAATGCAATTAAACCTCCGACAGCAACAGAACCTAAGCCAATATAAAAGCCAATATTTGAATCGTCGCCTGTCTGCGGTTTTTCAGGTTCAGGCTGCGGATGAATTGTTACAGTCTGATTCTCATCTTCAATGTCAGCGTGTCCTGCAATTTCTGTTCCCTCACGGTAGAGTGTTTCAAACACAACAATTTCTGTTTCTTTGGTAATTACAGAACCGTCAAAGGTAAAGGATACTGTTACTTCGCCGTCTGCTGTTTCGGGTGTGAATGTTACTTCGGAACAAACTTCTTTGTCGTCAACAAGGAATTGCTTACCCGTGGATTTATCCATAAGGACGCCTTTGATTGTGTATTCTTTTCCTGCTGTGAGATGTTTGTAGGAAACAACATCGTCAATGGTAATATCACCGTTAACTGTGAATTCCTTTTTGCCGTCAATAGTTGCAGTTGTTCCGAGTTGAGGTATTTTATCGTTTTCAATTGTGATTTCGATAATTTCCTTGTTCTCAGAAATTGTTATGGTATAGTTTTCTTCATTAGGGAGATAACCATCGGCAGGCTTTAACTCACGGACAATATATTCACCGTAGGGAATATCGGTAAATTCAAAAATACCTTCATCATTTGATTCGGCTGTAAGGATTGCAGTTTCTTCTGTGAATTCGGTTTCATTAATACCGAACAATCCGAATAATGCGCCTGCGATATTTTCGCCTGTTTCACGGTCAATCTTCAAGCCTTTGATTGTGCCGTAGATGATTTCATTTTCAATCGGCTCACCGTCATTAACTGATATATGAACAGTCGCTGTATTCTGTCCTGCGTATTCAAATACAACAGGGTATTTTTTATCAGAGAGAATATAGTGGCTGTCAGTGCTGATTTCCTTAACATAGTAACTTCCAATCGGAAGGTCGGTTGTAAAGGTTGCCTTACCTTTTTCATTACAGGTGATGATTTCAAGAAGTCCGTCCTTTGGAATGACCGTTCCGTTTGCGGCTTTCAAATCTTCATCAGCGTAAAGTCCAAATAAAACATTGCGGATTTCTCCATTATTGCCGATATTGAATTTCTCGTCCTGTTCAAGAATTTTGGTAAGGTTAATTTCAGCTTTTTGCCTGTCGTTTGTAAATGATGTTGAGGTGTTGGTTACCTTTTCGTTCTGTCCTGAGTAGGTAAGTTCAACCGTATGGGGTTCGGGATTGATAACTGTTCCATACGGAGCAACGGTTTCTACAACACGATATTTGCCAAGGTAAAGCTGTTTGCTTGTAGCTGTGCCTTTTTCACCTGTGGTAATGGCGTCAACAAGAGTATCTTTTGTATATCGAACTGTTCCGTCAGGCGTTGTAATATCCTCATCTGCATAAATCTCAAACACCGCAACTGACAAACCGTTTACAGAATATTCAGGCTGATAGATGGTTGGAAGTGCAACATCATCTCCGTTTTCATCAGTATATCCGCCGCCGACTGCAGTTACATTTGAGAAAATCTCGCCTGTTTTTTCTACGGTAATTGTGCCTTTCTGCGGAGTATTTTTCTTCTCGGTTTTTACAATTGTAACGCCGTTTTCTTCACTTGTGTTTTCTGCCGTAATATCAAAATATACAGGTATGCTGTCGAGGATATATCCGTAAGGAGCCTGTACTTCAACGGCTGAATAGCCTTTGCCATAAGGAAGAACTTCGGGAGTAATGAGATAACCCTCGCTATTCGTGTAGAAGGTAGCAATGGTTGTAACCTCGGGATAGGTGTACTTCATTGTTACAAGCTTACCGTTAGGATCATAAATTTGAAAGCCTGCGCCTGCATACGCAATCTGTTTGCCTGTTTCGCTGTCAACCTTTACTATCTTTACATAGCTTTCAAGGCTTGCGTTATTGATGAGGTATTTGTAAGTCTTATTATTTTCAGAAATAAACACATCAAAATCAGCAATGAATTCTGTTCCATTCCAGCCTTTGGTCTGATGAACCGTGTATGTTCCGTATGGCAAATTCTTTGTTTCCGAAAAGCCGTATTCATCACATACAAGAGTATCTCTTTCGGATTCTTTTGCTTTTGCATAGCTTCCCGATGATTTCAGATACACCTGAAATTCTGCACCTTTTTCGGGAGTTTCAATTTTCGTACTGCCGTCATCGGTGTGCTTTATGATTGCAATTTTTCCTTTCAGTATATCTTCGGTTACTCCAATTGAAACGCTGTTGTTTTCAAGTGTATATTTTTTCGCCTCTGCACCGATATGATATTCGGTTTCGTCAAGCAGATAACCCTCGCTCGGCTCAATTTCTTTCAAAGTCCAGTTATCTCCGCACACATAGTATGAAGTTGTAAAACTGCCGTTTTTATCGGTGGTGTACTTGTCAACCAACTTGCCGTTATTGTAGATTCCGTAAACTGCTCCTGCAAGTGTTGCATCACCCTGTGCAGACTTTGTTTCAGCGTCTGTTTTTTTAACAGTAAGATTCCACTTTTTAAGGACATTACTGAAAGATACAGTTGCCGTTTTTCCACTTTCAACATTTACGGTCTTTGATTTTTGTTCGGCATACTCTGTCGGAGTATGCTCGGTAACCGTGTATTTTCTGGGAACGAGGTCGGTTAATTCAAATTCACCTTTTGAGTTTGTCTTAACTGTCTTACTGTAACCATCGCCTTTTACGGTAAACTCAATATTTGCAACATTGCCGTCCTCGGAGGTTTTGACAAGCTTTAGGTTGCCCGAGCTTGTCTTGACCTTGAAATATGCCCTTATCGGGTCAGCGTCGTTTTCAACACCTGTGATTACATCCTGCAAAGTTGCATCTCCATATGGGATAAGGGTTGTATTTCCTACGCTTGGCATTAACTTTGCAGAGTTGAATGTTACTGCATTATTGACTGGCGAAGTTGAAGTTAATGTCAGCTTATTACCGGATTTTAAAACGGAAATTCCGCTTGTGGTTTTGAAGCTGAAATCCGAAAGAATACTGTTGCTGTCTGTTAAGGTTAACGTATATTTTCCGTCTGAATATTTCATCTCATAGGTTTCAGCCTTTGAAGCGATTGCACTTGCAAAACTCGGAACGGTTGAATAATTTGCAAGGCTTTTTGAGATTGCATTGTAAACCGACTTGACTCCGGGGTTTGCTCCGTCCGCACAGATACCGTCAATGAACTTTGTATTTGTGCATTTGTAGCCATTGGCGGTACTTCTGCAACCTGAAACAAATTCCCATACTATCAGCTGAGTTGCCACCCACTTCTGATCTTCTGTTCCGCTTAAGCTTTTCCCCGAACCGGGTTTGCCGTAAAGCAATGCAAGATTGATTGCTTTCTGCTTTGCAGAACCTAAATTCTTCCACACGGTTGAACCGTCCTCGGTCAGCGTATTGCCTGAATAGAGAGTGTGACCGGGTTCAATGCAATAGGCTTCTTTGCCGTCTGCAAAAATCTTGCAAAGCTCTTCGCCGGGAGTGCCGACCGTGTATCCGTCGCTGACTGTGGTCTGCTGAAATTTGATTGTGTTCCCGGTGCTGTCATAACAGTAATCGAAAGTAATTGTAACCTTATCACCGCTTGCCGCACTTACGGGAAGTGCAAACATTGTTCCGAATATTACGGCAACCACAAGCAAAAGTGCCGTTAATCTTGTGAATTTTCTTTTCGTTAAAATATCTTTCATTCTAAAGATTCCTTTCTTGATAAAAAATAAGGCAAAGTCATTTGACTCTGCCTGCTAATAAAATATTCCGTTTTCAGATAAAGTAAATCATAATTTCATCGCCTGCCCTTCATCTATATTATCAGACTGTTTAGGTTCGAAACCTCCGAGTTTGTTGTCCACATAATCACTAAGCCACGTTCCTGCAAAGGTAGAATGTGTCTGCAATCTCCACATTGCCAGCTTACCGATATCAAGGTGGACATCTTCAAAGGGATAGAGAATATAGGTTACGCCGTCACTCTTGAACACAGAAACATTCTCAAACTTTGTGTCGTCAAGAAGTATTCCTTTGTCCGTGAGCATTTTATTAATGCCGTCCACCCATTCCTGTGTTTCACCGCCGCATCCCTGCAAGATGAGTCCTTCCTTGCCGTTCATACGGCGGAGAGCCGAAAGTGTAATATTATTGATTTTCATTGTCATCTTCCTTTCATAAAAATAAGCACCCACAATGAAGTGAGTGCTTTGCTTAATCGTTTTTTCAACAGTAGACTACATATATTTTGTTGTTTTCTGCGATTACATTGAATGATAAGTCTCTTGGAGCTATGCCACTGCTTTGGTAGTAGTAGGCTACATACTCAACATCACCATAGCAATCTGCCGTCAGGCTTTGCGTATCATCATAATATGATGCGTTTGTGGGTGAGAACCAGCTTGCGTTGCTTGTATTCAGCGAGGAATCATATTTCATTCCAAGCTGCTGACCGTAGGCTATGCAGGCACTCACCGCATAATGAACATCAACCGTTTTTGCTTTGGTAGGCGGTTGCGTCAGTTTTACAGCAGGCTTTTGAGTAGGAGTTTCAGTTTCTTTTTTAGTAGTCGATTTTGATTCGGACTGATTACTATTCACTGTATTCTTGCTGTTGTTCTGAACCTCAGTTTGCGTTTTCTGAATCGGATTCGTTGCTGAAACAACCGCCGAATTTTGCCCACTGTCGGTTTTTTCTTCGGATTTTGTATCCTTTTCCGAAGGCTCTGTTTCATTTGAAGCGGTTGCTTTTTCGGTGGATTGCATTGTTTCGGTTGTTGCCATTTCAGAACTTTTCCCAGATGCAGAAACACCCACGGAAGTTGAAACCGTGGGTGATAAAGAACTATTATCCATTTTTTCTTCTGCCGTACAAGCTGTGAATGTTCCTGTTGCTAAAATCAATGTCAGCATTATTGCGATTTTCTTTTTCATATTCTCATCGCTCCTTTCAAGCAACAAGTATATCCAAAGAATTTCAAATGTCCAGAGCATATTCTTAAATTTTATCGCAAAACTTTATAATTTCATTCTTTCTTTGTTCCACTGCCTCCTTATACTCTACTGAACACAAGCCTAAACTATCGCAACACTCAATCTCCAAATGTCCATAGAAGTGTTCGATGCTTTCAATAACTCGGCTACATTCTCTCATACTTGGACCAGTTCTTAAAGCTATTGAATATCCTTTCTTTCCGCTACTTATGGTAGCATGAGGGTCATGAGTGTTACACCAAGGTGTGCACCTATCAATAAAAGCCTTAAATTGTCCCGGAATGTCAGCCCAATATGAAGGAGACACTGATATAATAATATCTGCCCATTCATACTGTTGAATTATTTTGACTACATCATCATCTTGAATACATTTAGCTGTATTATGACAATTTCTACACCCTTTACAAAAACTTATATCAAAATCATCAATACAAATACTTCTGACATCATATTTTTCTTTCAAACAATCTGAAACAATATTTACTATTTCAGCAGTCGCGCCATTTCTTACTGGACTACAATTCATTACTAAAACTTTCATTTTATTTATCTCCCGAAATTACCATTCAAATTGAAAGATATTATACATAAGTCTAGAGTAAAAGTCAAGGCAAAATCACATACTCTGCGTAAAGCTTTCTGATTCATCTTCCGACATATCCTCGGTTTCCTTTTCACTCTGCTGTTCATCAAGTGCCTGATGATACACTTCCATAACCTTGCTGTTTAGCATATCTCTTGACTCCTTTGAAATCGGGTGAGCAATCTCGCTGAACTTCGTTTCGCCGTTTTCATCAACATAGTTACTTGCAGGCATTGCAACAAATAAGCCTTTTCTTGAGTTCATCACTCTGATTCCGTGAATTGCAACCGCACCTCCGACAGTAACGCTTGCGAACGCCTTTGTGTTGCAATTATCAATATCAACGAGCTTATCAATTCTTACCTTGATATACGGCAGTTTCTTTTTCTGATTATTGTTTTTGGTTCCTTTGTAATTTGTATTCTGTGCCATTATAAATTTACCTCCGATTTAGTGTTTCTGCTTTTCTGCCCACAGCAGAGAAAGATGTAAAAGTGCATCTCTCTGTTCTTCCTCGGACAGGCTGTCAAGGAAATCTTCAAGGGTGAAATTTTCCTCGAATTCTTCTGCAAGTTCGTTACAGTTATCGCAGATTTTTTCTCTCCTGACAACTACCGAGCCGTCATCCTGCTGGGTGAATGATAAAACATCGTTGTATCTGAATCCGATTCGCTGACGGATTACAAAAGGGATTGTAATTCTTCCTTTTTTACCGAGAACTCTGTATATTTTAAGCACTACTCGTCCTCGCTTTCCGCAAGCTCTGCTCTGCACTCATCGCAGATACAGTTGCTACAATTACACTTGTCATCAAAATTTTCGCAATCATCATCGCACCTCTCAATTAGAATTGCTCCTTCCACAGCTGAAATCTGCACAGCACAGTCGGATGTGATTCCTGATACAATAAGTGCGTCAAGCGGTATGCTTACATAAATTCTATTTTCCATTGTTAATAATACACTCCTTCAAAATTTGTTCTAAATCAATTTGTTGTTCGGTTGTCAAGTTAAGCAGACTTAACTGCAACGGCTTGTTTCTCTGCCGTTCATACATATCGTAGTTGCCGATAAGCAATTCGGGGAATTGTTCGCCTGCGTTTATTCGCTGTTTCATATTGTGAAGTCTTGTAAAATCAAAGAAAGAACAACCGTTGTACAAATTGCGTATTTCCTTACAATCATTGTATGACACAAGCCATTTGCCTTTTGCTTTTGCAAGTGCGTTTTTCAGCCTTATATGGTCATCCCAAGTGAATCCGCATTGATAAACATACTCGCTTGAAAAATACGGCGGATCGCAGTAGAAAAATGCATTTTCTCGGTCATAATGCTTAATTAAAATCTCAAAATCCTGATTTTCAATCACAACATTTTCAAGTCTTTTGCCGACTTGCTTTATCAGTTTGAAAAGACTAACAACCGAAAACGGCTGACAGGCAAAGGATTTGCCACCGCTTGAGTAACTGTATCGCAAGAGTTTCAGAAACATTACTGCTCTGCGCAAGTCGTAGTCCTTTTTCATCTTGACATAAAGATTTATGACTTCGTCTGCTTTTAATTCAGGCAGGATAATTTTCGTCAACTGCAACTCCTCATCAAGGTATTTATCATCAAACTTTTCCTGCTTGAAAAAATCCCTTATTGCATTGAAATCATCCCTTGAATTAAGCGGATAAAATCCGAGTTCTTTTATGAAAGCCAAAGGTCTGTCACGCATACAGCGAAAGAGGTTTACAAGATTGTGGTTGTAATCGTTATACACTTCAAATTTATCAGGTTTTTTCTTGCCTAAAAGTACCGCTCCCGAACCGCCGAAAGGTTCAATATACCTTTCGTAATTCAGAGGAAACAGAGCGTACAAAATATGAAGGACGGAAGTTTTGTTACCCATCCAACTAACAGGGGTTTTGATATTCTCACTTCCTTACGGCGAGCCGCCGTTGGCAATTCCCCACCGCATAACATTACGATATAGGAAACATTGTCAGCAGTGGGGAGTTATAACTCTCATCTCGCCAAAATTTTTTAATACCAATCGCCCCTGAAACGACAAAAAGCCGTTGATTAAATTTAAAATCTAACCAACGGCTGTATATATGAAAACCAATATCAGTCGTTCGGAACGATTGATATTAGTTGTTGTTATTTAATTTTTACTGTCTACATTTTTAATGATTTCACCGATTGCTGAAATTACATTGACTGTAACAGCGTTTCCAGCCATCTTGTAAAGCCTGCTGTCGGATAGACCTGTTGCTCTTGCTTTATCAAAATGCTCGTCCGTGAAGCCTTGTAATCTCCAGCACTCCCTAGGAGTAAGCTTTCTTATTCTGCCTATGTGAACTTCACCGTTTGGCTCAACAAAGGCTACTGCAAACTTTTCATTATCATCGAGAACATCTGAATTTTCTACAAACACTCCCGAATGTTCAGCCTTTCGATTACTGATTCCCGAATCCTGCCTTGCAGTTATGCACCTTGCAATTTCTGTCAGCTTCGGATTTGGGTTCAGGTCGATGAAATGGACACGAGTGTCCATTTCATTAGATTCATGTCGCCCGACCAGTTTGACACTTTGTGTCAACGATCGATGGCTAATTCTATCATTTTCCCTTACAGGTAAAAGATAGAATACAGCCTGCGTTGCAGAAGTTGTCAGAGTATGTGCTACCTGACTTCCGACTCTGCCACGCCTTGAATTTTGTCCTAAAAAGGCAGTATCAATGCTGTCGCCGGGATATGCAATCTGATAACCGTCTTTGGTCTTAGATTTTATCGGCAAGCCGAAATCCTCAATAAGATAAAGCCCCGAATGACCGCCGAATCCGCCCGAACCGCTTGTCAGTGTACAGCTGAGTCCTTTTGATGAGTAGATTCACCCACCTTGCGTTGGCTTTTCTTTGTATAAGAGCTTTTCCGCTTGTTTGCGTGAAAGATAGTACTTCTCCGGCACATTGCCCTCTAAGATATCCGATAATGAACACTCGTTTTCGTGATTGGGGAACTCCAAAATTTTTGCTGTTAAGTACCTGCCAGCACACATCATACCCCAACTCATCCAATGTACGGAGGATTGTTTCAAATGTCCTGCCTTTGTCGTGGTTAAGCAGACCGGGAACATTTTCGAGGAAGAAATACTTAGGTTTTTTAACGGAAGCAATTCGAACAATCTCAAAAAACAGCGTTCCTCTTGTATCGTCAAATCCTTTTCTTGCTCCTGCGATTGAGAAAGACTGACAGGGAAATTCTCCAACAAGAAGGTCGAAATCGGGTAACTGTTCGGGTACAATTTTTCTTGCGTCATCAAAGTAAAGTTCACCTCCCGTGTCATACATTGCTTCATATGCCTGCTTTGCATACTTGTCGATTTCGCAGTAACCGACGCACTCAAAACCGCCTATGGCTTCAAGTCCCGAACGGAAACCGCCGATGCCTGCAAACATATCAAAAAATTTTATTGCCATAAATCTTCATTCCAAACGAAGATTTATATATTAAGAAACACCTCACATTCGCATAGCCATTCCGTTATTCTCATCAGGAGTTTCATCTTCAACTTCTGACATGGATTGGTTTTCTGCTTCGATTTCTTCCTGTGTGAGCTTTCTGAATGAATCCTCACCGGGAACTACACCAAGTGAACGACCATTGTCCCACTCAGGGAATATCGTTCCCATTGAATCAACAAATTTTACTGTTCCTCTTGTGCCTGCCGGAACAGGTGCGTGTGGGTCATTCATATGGATAAGCTCAATTCTTGTTCCCGGCGGATACAATTTCTTTGTGCTTTCAGCTATTCTGCGCTGTCTTTCGTATTCGTTCAAGTTATACATCTCCTATTTTTTAGTTTTGATTCAAGCAATATCCATTAGTGGGACTTCTGATTTTTATTGTCATAAAATCAACCTCCGTCTTTTTTTCTGTTTGTATTGACATTTTTGTTGTCAGATAAATGTGAGATTTCATTTTCATCACAATCATCATTTCGCCTGTCAAAATTCGGTTTCTGACGCATCTCTCTTTCAAACTTTCTGAGTTCGGGTGTGTCGGTAAAATACATTTAAAATCATTCCTTTCAATTTTTTGTAAATAAAAAAAGGCAACCGTTCTAATCAAAAAAATTAAAACGATTGCCAAATAAAAAAAGAGCCAATTACTATATCTCTAAAATAAGAAATATAATGATTGACTCATATATTTGATAATATTAAATTAAGCAGATTAGCGAAAGTAATCAGTTTTCTTTACCTTTAACTAAATTTTGTAGCTTTTCAACAGCTTCATCTTTAGTTTCAGAATCCTTTACTATTTGGATAATTGAGTTCATAAGAACATCAAATTGTTTGTCTGTCATATTTTCGAACTTCATATCTTTTCCTTTCCGATAAATCAATTATCACTTCTACCGGAAATAAATTTTGTAAATAAATAATTGAGGCTCATAGAAAAACTATGAGCCTCTTTTGGCTCCCCCAACTGGGCTCGAACCAGTGACATCATGA
>ULUK01059257.1_pt1 | contig 37535 bp, 41 predicted proteins | sample 1958451 | NCBI WGS metagenome assembly ULUK01 (sample SAMEA4835758, study PRJEB28245) | human gut metagenome | biome: gut microbiome; material: fecal sample | place: Denmark | collected 2008
CCTGCCGATGCCGAGCGGGTTGGCCAACGAGGGTATCACCTCATAGAAATAGTTGCGGATAGCCGAAAGCGAGAAAATATTGCGTAGCGACTGGACGGTGTGGCCGGATACCTTGTATTGTCCGCCCGCGATGTCCGTAAGGTAGTCGGGATAGAAGCGGAGCATCAGTTGCTCGATTTCCTCCCGGTCATCGTCATAGTCAGTGGGTATCTCCATTTCGAGGGTGTCGAAGTCGGGCATACCGGTATGTCCTTGTTGCTGCATCATCTTCAAATTGCCATAAATCATTGTGAGAAAGTCGATGGGGTTGATTTCTTCTCCGTCATACCGCACCTCCATGTGGAGCAGGTCGCCGCTGATGGCCAACACGCTCCCTGCCTTTACCTTTGCCCCGAACGGAGCCATTGCCCTTGCCAGGTGGGCATAAGTCACTTCATACTTGCCGTACCGGGTCACTTGGAACAGCCCCTGCCTGGGGGTGCTCCCGATTCCCGTCACCACGCCGTCGGCCACTGCGGCCAGTATGTACCGATGCGTACCGAAATCCACGCCGTGGTGGAAAAACGTCTCGCCGCTCTTAGGATGGGCCTGTTCCCCATAGCCCAAGAGCATCTTCACTTCGCCGTCCCGTTCCTCAAACGGCATACAGTAGCCGCTTGCGGAAACAAGGTTCATTTCTTGTGTATAGTCCATATTCTCGTTATTGTCAATTTTCTTTCCGTTTTATCTTCGCATTCCTCCTTGGCGTTCTTGGCCCTCCTGCGGCGTTTGCCCTATGGGATGCGTCTGCTCAATCCGTGAGTGGTTACCGATAAGCATCATGCCTAGCAGCAGGCCGCCTATCTTGCCTAACCAGCCGAAACGGCCAAACACCAACAAGGCGGAAGCTACCAAGCCGAGCATTCCCAAGCCCGACACGTTTCCTTTTCCCAAGTTGGAGAAGAAATTGCCGAACATATCCAAACCGTTCCCACCAGTTATGTTGCCTAAGAATGTTCCGATACCTCCCCATGTCTGGTTCATGGTGGAAACGCCATCCTTTACGCCTTGCAGGGCTTCACCTGCCTTGTCAACAGCTTGTTCTACACGGTCGGCGGCTTGCCCGGCCATTTCCACTCCTTTGTCCACGTTCTCTTCACCGACCAGCACGTCGGCCACGGTGCGCACTACCGGCTTGTCGTTCACAATGTTCTCCCACGCAAGGTAACCCATGCCGCCTCCGACGACAGCGGTCTTGGTGGCGTGCCCGAATCCGGCAAGGGTGCGTTGGGGATGCACCACCGCCCCGCTCATCGAGCGGGTGACGGGGTTGTTGACCAGTTTCTTGCCAAAACCCAGTATTCTTGCCCATCCTGCCATATCCTATAATATTTTGTAGTTGTTTCCATCCGTTTATAAATCTCCGTTTCTTCTCCATCTGCGCATGGCGGCACGGGCGATTTCTGCCTTGTCCGCTTTTTGCGGCCTTGCCCCTTCATCAATGGTCGCCCACACATCGGCCAGCGAGGTGTATTTCACCGCCAAAGTCAGGTGGCGAAGTTTTTTGTTCATCGCTTTCAGCTTCGGCCGGATGCCGAACACCAATTCTATCCGTTGTTTCTCGGTCATCTTGGTGTCGCTCAGGCATACTTGCCGGATGTCGTTCACGATTTCCACGCTGCCCAATATCAGTTCTTGATAGATGCGGTTGCGGTTCGGGGTGAGTGCCACGGCAATGGCATTCCCTGCATGGCTGCGCAGCTGGTCGTTCAGGCTTCCCATGTTCTCGGCCAGTTTGCCTACCTCGTGGTAGAAGCCGTATATCTGTGCCGCATAGCTGATGATGTCGCGGAAAGAATCGAGGTAGTCGTTGAACTTCCGTTGGATGTCCGTCGTGCCTTCCACTTCCTCCCGTGTCCAGATATGCCCGGTGGTCTGCATCAGCATCGCCCGTTCCTGTGCCTTCAACTGGTCTTCCGCCTTTTCGGTATAGAGGTACACCATCCCGGCCAGGGTCGGGTCGATTTGTGCCTTTAATTGCAACGAGCAGACAAGCAGCAAGCCCATTATCACGATATGTTTCTTTATCCCTCCCATGCTTCATTCATCATTATTTTTTCTTCATTGAATGATTTTTGCCGCCCTCTTCCATCTGTCCAAGGCAGCATGGGCCACTTCTCCGTTGCTACGGTCTATCATCCCGGCCGTGACGCTGTTCCACACATCAGTCATGGTGTAGTAGCGGATGCTCAGATGCAGCAGGTACAGTTTCTTGCTGAAAGCATCCAGCCTGTCGGACAAAACCCAGAGGGTTTCGCTCCGTTCTGCACCTGTCAGCATGTTCTGCGGCCCTCCGGTAGCTACGGCATTTCTGAGTAGCGTATAAACCGAAACAAGTTCAGTGGCCGTTTCAATGTAGAGGTTGTTCATGCTCATCGTGGCGACAATGCCTTGCGGATTGTGGGTAATGGCCTTGCGCAGTTTGCCAAGAGTGATGAAAATGCGTACCCCGTCCTCATACAGGGTGGTGGCTGCTTTCAGCGAGGAGGCATAACCTTCCACCGTTTGCAGGTAGTCGCTGAATTTGCGTTCCCATTCATGAATGCGGTTGAACTCGGCGGCGATGGTGTTCTGCAAGACCGCCGTTTTAGTCTGGCCTTCAATCTGGTCTTGTATCTGGCTATTGATAGCCTCGTTGCCTTCTGCCAAGGCCAGCCATTCCAAAGGGTTGGTCTGTACGAATTGCGCTTGTACCCGGATACCGGCGCACAAGGCAAATACGATGACCCATATCTTAACGGTTCGTGATTTCATAGATTCCCTTTCTTCGTTTGTTCAATTCTACCCGTCCACGGATGACAGTCACCAAATCGTCATTTATCCCCATGCCGATGATATCAAGCTGTGGCGTGGTGCGGTCGCCTGAATGGACGCTCACGGTTTTCAGCCCGCAAAGTTGTTGCAGCAGGTTGCTCCGCTCGGCGAAATCCACTACCCGGTATAGTTCCACGTAATCGCTGCTCCGGGTAATCACCCCATGTTCATATATCAGTTGTTCGTCCGTAATGCGGTAAATCATGCGTTTGAGGTAGATAAAACGGTAAGCCAAGACCAACGACATGGCCACTGACAACCAAAGCAACAATCCCTTGAACGGCATTCCGTCCATCCCGGCACAAGCGTAACCGCACAGGTCGAGCGTCAGCAACGGCAGGTTGTCGATAAAAAACTGCAACGTCCGTGGTCGTAATTGCAGGGTGCCGGGTAGCATGAATGGGGATTGTGAATTAATCTGTGTCATCGCCTGAATCTGGTTTGTTTTTCTTCTGTATTATCTTGTTCCATGCTCTCGTCCATCCGTTTGTCCAAGAGTTGGTCGTTCCAGTCCTTGTAACCCTCGCTGGGAGGACGGTAATCGATATGCTGTTTATCCAAGCCGAGTTCCTTACAGATGGCGTCAAAGTCAAAGGTGGCCACATTCATTTCGTGCCGCCCGTATTTCCCTGTCAAGTCGGTGACAACCAAGGTGTCTTTTTGGGTCGTATGCGAGTTGAATACCCTCCCGTTCATCTGCAAGGCGAAGTTCACGGCATAGAGTTGCCCCGCGCGGTCGCGGTCGAAACAGAGGTGGTGGTTGGCATTAGGTGTCTGCTCCAGCATTCCGGCAAACTGCCGCACGCTCGGGGTACCGCCCGTGGAAACAAACACGGCATTTCCCAAGTCGGCGTATGCCACGGTTCCCTTCTTTTCAATTTGGTAGAACGCCATCGCATCGAAGGCGCTCTCAAACCAATACACATCCTTTGCTCCAGACAGCGGTGTGGTATAGCCCACATCGCTGCGGTGCTGCTCAAGCCTGCCTATCCACATGCCTTCGGTGGCGTTACTCCCTGCCGCCATGCCCTTGTAAGCGGTCTTCCCCTCGGCATTGGGGCGGCTGCGTTCTTCCAAACCGACAATCTGTTGGCCCGGCCACGCGGGAAGCGACAATGGGAAAGCAAGGTTGGTAAATGCCTTGCCGTCCGTCCGATGTCTGGAAGCAAGGAAGAAATGGCCGCAAAAGGCACGTTGGGTGTCGAGGTTTATGCCCCGGTTCTTGAAATAGGGATAGAACTTCTTCTGGCTCTCCCAATCGTCCATGCGGAAGGCTTGCAGGTCGTATTCGTCGATATCAAACGGTTTGCCCTCCTTGCCGGGGTTGAATATCCTTGTTTCACGGATTTCCTGCGGTTCGTTCAACAGGCGGCGGCATACGAGGTTGACCAACCGGTCGGCGGACATCCCCGGAGTGTATTCGGCAAAGAAGTGGGGATGTTCCTTGATGAAGGAGATGACGTTGTAGTTCTTGCGTTCGGGTGGTTGGAAGCAGCAGAAGCCGTTGCCGGTGACGATGAACTTGTCGCCGCGCACCCTGCGCCCGTCGCTGTCAATGCGGACATACGACGGATAACGCAGTCCGTCACGACGGTTCAGCCGATAGCCTGCGTCCACCAGCAATTCCTGTATGCTCAGTCGCCTCTTGTAATCCTCGTAAGTCAGTTCTGCCATGACCAATTCTCAATTCCCCATTCTTAATTCTTCATTCTTCGTTGAATCACATTCCATGCCGCATCTCATGCTGCATTCGTTCCGTGTTCACGGCCGCCTCGTAGTTGCGTGCCGCCACATCCATCGGTGTGTCTACACCGGGCTTGAAATAGCAGCGTGGGGGTGGAGGGCCGTGCCTTTCTAAGTAGATGTCGGGGCGTGGGCCACGGCCCAGTTCGCCCATAACGGCCACGCCCGCCAACAAAGCCGCCCCGATTTTCGTTCCCAACGGCACGTTGTCCCTCGATTTCATGTCCACTTCCCCGAATATCTTGGAAAACAGTTTCAAGCGGTGGTAGTCGTCGATGGCCATGAACTTGTCATATTGCTTCTGGGTGATTTCGTGGCTCACGGCCTCTCCGTCAATGACGGCGGTCATACGGTACTTGCCCTCGATCTCGGTGGGCTCTACCCGAATCTCGTCCACCGTTACCTCCCGTCCGTGCCGTCCCTCCCTGTACCAGCCCTTGTCGGGATGGATATAAGCAAGGTCGTTACCGTCCATCACCACCGTACCTTTGGGCAGCTCCCTTTCTTCGGGCACTACGGATAACCCTTCATTGGCATATTGTCCTTGCCCGCCTTGCAATCCCTGAATTCCTTGCTCCAGTTGCTCCGCTTGGGCAAGCTGGCGGTTCAGGTCTTCCATGACAGCCGGATGCAGTTCGATGGCAATCATTTTGTCGCTGTTCAGCATATCCATCGTGATGGGAACGGAAAAGTCCTCTTTGATGATGCCATTGATGATTTCCAGCCGCTTTTCCACCGGCATTTCCTGCGCGGAATTGTGGGTCAATGTCGCCAGTTCTTCATCGGTCAGGTCATATTGCAGGTCTGCGGGAATGGAGGCGGATTGTATGGTCAGCGTCTTGCGTTCGGGGTCGATAAGTATGCCGTGGCTTGCCAGGCATTCCTGCCATTTCTCGTTGGTGAAATAGACGGGTGAGGTAATGAGGGTGTGATAAGGTTTGGCCGGTTCGGTGGGACGTGGCCTCGGTTGCAAGGGCGTGATGACCGTTTCCAGTTCCTCCAACACATCCTGCCCGGCCACCGTAGTGGTGGGATGCCCCTTGTAGTAGAAGCCATAACCGCCGCTCTGCAACTCTCCAGGTTTCATGCGTCCGTCAGGCCGGTTGGGCACTATCGGTGCGCCGGGATAGTAAAGGTTGCCGCCGATGCGTCGCAGGTGGAAGCCGTCCTGTTGGCGGGGTGTCCAGCCGAGGAAGCAGGCTCCCCAAGGGTGGCGCAAAGGAAATGGGCGTCCAAGCCGCCCGTATTCGCCCGCACCGATGCGGTAGCCGTGTAGCCCCATGGCCACTCGTCCGTTGGCGTTCCGTGCGTGTACGAAATCTCTGGGCAAGTCGAAATCCGCCGCCACAATACTTGCGAAGGTGTTGTAGCACCGTCGGTTGGCGTAGTTTGTGCCCCAGTCGGTCAGCGCCTGTAGCTGCTTTTCGGTGATGGGATAGGAAAGCAACGGGGAGTCATGCCCCTGCACAAGCAGGACGAAGCCTTCGCTACTTCCCGCTATATGTCCTCTCATGCCGTTGCGGGCCAACAGGTCTCGCATCTCCGGCGGCAGTTCCAAGGGGCGGGGGTTGGTATTCTTTCGTATGCTCATCTCAGGTTATTCTCATGCTGTTATACGATAATCAGGCATCGCCGTTGGCGAGTGCAGTTTCTATCTCCTCCTGCTTCATGTCGAGGAAGCGCAAGGCGGTGTCGTCGTCCATTGGCAGGTCGCGCAGGCGGCAGTACTTTTCGTATTCCGTCCTCCATTCCCTCGAATGGTGCCATACATAGTCTTTCCAACCATATTCACCGCTCTGCACCTTTTCCACAAGGGTTTCTTCCGGGTAGTATTCTTCTTTTGACATGATGCCTTATAGTTTGGGAGTGTTGGCGTTCTGCATCCTGTGCTGGCTGCTCCGCTTCAACTCGTTCCACATTTCCTCGGTGTAGTCGTCCTCGTGCACATAGTCGAGACCGCCCTCGCCGTCTGCCACCCAGCAGCCGAAACAGCCGAAGTTGTACTTGTCCCACTCGCGTTTCGCTTCCTGTTTCCATTGTACACTGTCACCCATGCACACCAACAGGCCCGTAGGCTCGTTCAGGTCGATGCCGATGGTCATCAGTTCATCGCCCTCGGCCACGGTCAGCGGTTCACCCACTCGCAGGCAGTTGATTTCCGCATGGGAGAGGTGGAACTCGTCGGCTATGATTTGCAGGTTGCGCCCGATGACGGGTGTGGGTACGGAGAGGATTTGCTTCGTGCCAGAATCTATCTGGTGGAACGCCTGCACGGGGTTGTCACTATCGCCTTGCATCGGTGCAATGACCGCCTTTCCTTCTATAAGGCGTTGTTTCTGCTCTTCGCTGAACCGCTCCAAGCGGCTCTCCACCTGCACGGGATAAAACAGCACATCGGCTGTGCCGTCCTCACGCCGCACCAACGAGAAGCGTGTCCGGGCATGAATGGTGTTGCCTTCCGAATCGTCCACACGAATGGGCAAAATGGGTGAACGGCGGCCCGAATGGATGGCTTGCAGCACATTCACCGGCAGGTCGCCTATCATCTCCCTTCTCAGCCCGAATTGTTCAAGGATGCCGTAAGGCACTTCCTCTTCCGAGAATTTGTATCTGTTCATTCGTCCAAATTATAGTTGTTATACTCGGACAAATGTAAGGTGGCAGAATGAGGCAAAGCAAGAGTCGGCAAGAAAAGTGCTTGGATTTTGGGTTATTTAGGGTAATAGCGAAAAATCATACTGTCAATCATACTTCAAACGAAGAATGGGACTTCCCTAGGCATGTTCATGCCGGGAAGCCCCATTCAAGTATTGAGTTATTCTATTAACAGGTACGATTAGGACTTTGCAGTCTTGGTAGCTACATACATTTGATTTCGGCTTGTCGGATTATCAGGCTCTGTCATGGATAACAAGTCCCCGGCAATCATCGGGTTTATATAAACCTCCATCAAGTTTTCCTTATCTTTTAACCCTAACATTTCCAATATGACGGACGAAGATCTTGGTTCAGTGCAGAATTCCAAGATTTGTTGTATCCTCATTTCTTTCTTATCGGGTTTTCTTATCGGGTTTTTCTCTTTCTTATCGGGTTTTCTTATCGGGTTTTCTTATCGGGTTTTCTTGTCGGGTTTTCCCGATAGGCAATGTCAACACCACATAATCGGGTTGCACCTCTTCGGTCAACCGAGGCGCATCCCAACCCAATTTTTTCCACCCGGCCAATATCTTGTCCACGCCGCTTCCTGCTTTTTCAGCTTTTCCCAACAGCATGAACATCTTTTGCAAGGTCGGGTTGCGGCAGATACGCTTTCAATAGGCTTTATAGTCAAACAGAAATATGTAGCGAAAAAGTATCATTGCAACTTCTTAATGTACAATTTTAGGAAAGCGCTTACAACTCAAAACTATTCCTGATGTATCAACAAATCCAACTGATGGTAAAGGGGAACACGTTGATATTTGATGTGGTCTATGCCATTCCATCCTGCAAATAGATGGTCATTGCTATCTCCGCTTTTAACATTTCCTATTTCATTGAGATAAGTATCCACAAAAGAATCCGTTATATTTTTTTCACAGGATAAATCTAAAAGAGTTTCCAACAGCCATATTGCCGCTTCAACACGTAGCATCTCCGGATAATCTCCAAGGGTTATGACAAGATTGATTATATGCAAAATCTCCTGCTGATGTTGGAGAAGGTTGTGCCTTTCCATACAAGAAAGCCAATCACGCATATTACTTAGCATGTCATCAAAAAGTTTCTTTGCATAGGAATTGGTTATATCACCATGAAAGTTTTTCCATACGCCCTCACCAATCATATAGAGATAATAAGCAGAGATATGCTCTAATTCGTCTTCCGGACTCTTATACCAATGGCTGATTAGCTCTCGGATAAAAATATCATAGAATTTCAGACAAATTCGGGCGGGTGTCACATAATATTGCGCATTTCGCCATTCATTGACTTCTTGGCTGAAAAAGTTATTTGCGTATGCATCTTTCAGCCCTTCTTCTCCAAATGCCCGCCATATTTTCATCCGGCAGATGAAAGCCAGATTTTCAAATGTCAGTTGGGCGAAACGAGAATCAGTCAACCGATAAGCCGTATTTCCAAACTTTCCCACAGAAACAAAATTCTCAGTCCGGTTCAATCCTTCCGTCAGGCAAACATTCCTCCCGCTTATGAGTTGCCGATAATAGGATTCTATAAGTTCTTGACTCTCTTCTATATCTGCATATTTGAGGTCATGAACAAATTCCAAGAAAGCAATAGGTTGCAGACGGACGGATTCAGTAATAAATATTGGATTGAAAATAATCTTGCTTAGGATTAATCCGCTTAACGAAGGCGCATTATCTTCCGATTTCTCAGTATCGGCGAACAAATCATCAAATTCCGGTTCATCTTTTTGTGCTTTAATTCGTTTTTCAACGGCTTGATTAAACGCATGGATATGCTTCTCCAGTTTCTTTTCGTGAAACTCATGAAGATAATTCATCAGCAGGAAGAAGTTCGTATTTATCAATGTCAGATAGTAATCCGTTAAAGCCTTATAACGACTTCTGGGGAACCTGTTCGCATAAATTTTGCAAACAAAATAAGCCACAGAAGCTACGGTTGTCAGATAAGCCCAAGTTTTCGGCCTGAGATAAACCCCATCCGTGCGCATGAGTTCCGGAAAATACCATCCATGCGCATGAAAGAAATCAAAGAAGATGAAATAGTTAGCTATCAAAAACCAAAAGGCACAAATACAACTGTCCCATTTGGAGAACTTATACAGCCAAATTTTTCTGTCGCTTGCATACGAAATAGAAAGTATCGCTATGGCTATGGAAAGAATTGTCAAAATATCACTTACACTCATAAAATGGCATTATTTAGCGTCAAATCTTTTTAGAATTATAACAAGTCCACAACCCCTTGGGGCGTATATTCCATGTCAAAAGTAACCTTTATCCATGCCACCACGCTCTTGGCATCCGTGTAGATGTGCTCACGCAATTCCTTGCGCAAAACGGACAACTGACGGCTGTCAAAAAGCCCCAAATAACCTTTATGACGGCTTTATGACGGCTTTCAAACGAACCGTCTTTGCCTTTGGATTGATAAACCGCCACGTAACGGTAGACTGTTAACAGTTCTATTCCAAGGCAGTCTGAAACAACTGAGGGGGGATGCCCCTTTGCTAACATCAGGATACAAGTCACCTTCACATAGTCGGGAGTACCTACCACGTTGCACTGGATTTTTCCCAGTTCGGCTATCGCTGATGAGGGTGTTGGCTGTTTCATACTGCAAAGATAACTATTTAGCGGATTTTTTGCAAATCAGTTACTTTATACTATAATATAGCGTTCTAAGTCTGATTGGCAGGTATGATTCCCTATAAATTCTTATAATCTAACTGCCCGAAGCCTCAATTCCCTGTTATCCTTACATCCTACATTATTTTTGCACCATGAAAAAGTCATGGCTATTACTTACCCTGTTTTCTTGTTTCCTCTCCGCACAGGCGCAGTTCCACACCATTGCTTATAGCAAACCGCTGTATAAAGTGGATGAAGTTACAGAGCAAACAGAAACAAAAAGCCTCCCCAAAGCAGGAGAGGCCGATAACCTTGTTTCCCTTACCTCAATGGCAGGGAAACAGTCAGAAGAAATGCGCAGCCAATGGATAGACTGTTATATGAGTGTGTCTTATCCCTTGAAGGAAATCACAGTCACTTCACCTTACGGACGGCGCAAAGACCCTTTTACAGGCAAGCGGAGCAACCACAAAGGCCTGGACTTGCGGGCAAGGAATGAGGAAGTCTATGCCATGATGCCGGGCGAGGTCGTTAAGGTGTCGTCCGACAAGCGTTCGGGTAATTATGTCTCCATCCGTCACGGAGACTACACAGTCAGTTATTGCCATCTGTCGAAAACATTGGTAAAGAAAGGCGCACGAGTTTTGCCCGGAGAGATGGTGGCCATCAGTGGAAACACAGGACGTAGCACCGCACCCCATCTGCATATCACCGCCAAATACGGCAAGAAACACATCGACCCGGCCATCCTGCTCCAGTTGGTCAAGGAAACCCGTGAAGAAGCGTTGGCACACTTGGTTGCCGACAACTGAACTTACTTCCCGTTCCCTTTCAGGAACTGCTCGTAGTCATATTCGTTCATTGTCGGCTTGTAAGTCTTACCCGACAGGAACATCCTTGCTATCAGTTTAGGCCAAAAGATGGGGATTGCCCAAAGGATGGCTTTGTTCCAGTTTATCCCTCCATCGACATTCCGCTTGTACCGCTTCGGATGCCGCTCTTGATACTTGGCTACCGGTATCAAGATGTAACGCCACGCCAAGATGATTGCACCCACCCAGAACCAGTCCAATAGGAGCCAACAGAACAGCACGGCCAACCACAAGGCAGTGGTTTCTTCCGAACATACCTTTCGTAGTATCTTCCCGCAGAATTTCAGCAGGAAATATCCCAGCACAATCAATATAATATATCCCATAATAAATTGAATTTCAGAATACCAATATACGGAATTCTTTTCATATGTGGAAATTTTTACTCCAAAATTTTCAAGATGATATAAAATGATACAACAAAAGCCTTTGCTAGTACTGTATAAATATGAGTAAGCAAAGGCTTTCTGAAACTTTAAAGTATCATTATTCTTATAATTGTATTCAATCATTTACGGATTATCGCTATCATAATGCTTTTCAATGCTGATAGATATTGGTTTCATTTTTCCGTTTGCAATGGCAAAGCCAATGGTGTCATTGTATATAGTACTTTCAGATATATTGAAGTAAATATTTAACACCTTTTTTATGGATCGTTTGACAGGAGCAGGTAGTAAGATTGTGAAAACATCATGTTCAGAAACACTAAAAGGGCTTCTCCCGAATAGAAATATACTATCTTGCCTTATAATACGGTTGTTAAATCCAGATGGTTCCCATAAATAATAATACTTATCGTTATTATTGGAATGTCTATTTATAGAACTGTACTGATTGAAAATAGATTCTATATTGATTGAACTTTCGTCTTCTATTCGTATTAAAGTATTTTTAGCTATGTCTGGTAATATATTATAACAATACAAATAGGCACATTTTTCAAACTCATTTTGGCAAGCAAACCAAAGTGCGGTTAGAATATTTTTACTGAAATCAATAAGGCATGTAGCACCACCATTGTGTTGTATGTCGGCTAAAACATTCAAATCGCATGATTGGTAAATCTGTGGGAACCTTTTTCTGGCTGTTTTAATTAAACTTTTAAGTTCATTAGTGTAATCTTCTTCACTATATTTGCCTAATGATTGCTCTAATCGTACATTTAAACCAGATTGGATAATATGGCTATCTGTGTTGTTATTTAAGGCAGGATAGTATGCTGTAATGCCTCGATAAATATAAGATGAAGGCGTTTTTAATTGGGTATTCAATTTATGCAAAACGTATCCAATGGCATCCAAACCAGACAAACAAGTATCTACATAACAAAAATTATTATCAGATAAAAATAAACGTATAGCATTTGCCACTTTCTCTATGGGAGGCTCTGCGTCAAGATGTGTTGTAATAACCTTATCGAAATCTCCTTTGAATGAAATAAGTAGTTTTGCATTTTTTATTTTAGCTTCAACTATCTCTGGAGAATATCTGCTAAGCAATTTCTGCTCTAATTCTATAATAGAATATGGATTGATGAAAATTGTTATAATTCTTTCTCCATAGTATTGTTTAATTTGGTGGACAAGATGGATATTTGTATGGTTGTCTATATCTAAAATGCTATTAGCTTGTGATTGTTCTATTTCAGAGCGACTTGTACCGTAATATATATCTTCATATACATTCTCATATTCGACAAAAGAATTGTTTTTAATCCCTTCCTTAAATGTTTCTGCCGCAACAAAGAAATAATCAATTCCTTCCCTTTCCCCTAATCTTGGTTTCCTACTGGTAGTAGGGATGGGTCGCTTGAGGTTAAATTCTGGATGTTGGCTGAGTAGCCTATTGATAATGTTGTATTTTCCACATCCAGACGGAGCCGATATGAGAATAATTTTCCCTGTTTGCATATATTTGGCCGAAATAATGGTTGGAAGCTATATTCGTTTTACACTCAGATATGTTCCTTATGTTCACTAATCCAATTTAACTTCAACATTAGTTATATGCCTAATTCTCTTGTAGGAAAGCGCATAGACCATAATAACAATAAAACATACCAATGGTATGAGAAACCCGAGTGACATATCGTTTTCGCCCAACACGCCCATCAGTGCAGGTGCGATTGCACCACCTACGATGGACATAACGAGGTAGGAGGATGCAGTTTTGGTATTGCTGCCTGTGACATCGGTCAGCGCCATCGAGAAGATGGTAGGGAACATCACACTCTCAAACAGATAGGTAAGGCATAGTGCCGTCATTCCTACTTGCCCGTTGGAGGTGATGGTTAGCAACATACAGATAATAGCACCTATGGCACAGACTGTCATCAGCCGTGCCGGGGCTATGGACTTTAAGATGAGCGAACCAAGCAAGCGACCAACCATAAACAATCCCATGCCACCAATGGAGAGCATCATCGCTGCCGTGGATGGACTTAGCGAGGTGTCGGCTTCAAGGGCATAGTTGATAAAGAATGAATTGATGCCGGTCTGCGCTGACACATATAGTAACAATGCCACAACTCCGTAGCGGAATGTGCGTATTCGCCAAATGGAAGTAGCAGGTGTTGCTTTGGTACCAGTTTGAGTTCTTTCTTCATTCGGATCAGCGGGTGTTGGCAAATGCAGCCGGGAGAATACCGCTCCCAATATAATGACTACAAAACCTATGGCTGCGTATGGCAAAGAAATATTGCCTCCATCTTCTCCGAGAATCAGCAGGCTTCCAATCATCGGACCTACTACCCAGCCAAGTCCGTTGAGAGCCTGCGCAAAGTTAAGTCTGCCTGCCGCTGACCGTTTTTCGCCAAGTACGGTAACGTAGGGATTGGCCGAGGTTTCGAGGCACGTCAGCCCACATCCTATGATAAACAGGCAGGACAAGAAGAACGGGAATGATATCAACCGCCCGCCAGGAATGAACAATAGCGCACCGATGCCATAGAGCAACAGCCCGGTGACAATGCCTGTACGGTAGCCCCACTTGCGGATTATCTGCCCGGCTGGAATTGCCATCAGGAAATAGCCGCCATAGACCATTGCCTGTACCAATGCGCTGCGAGCTTTGGAGATGACCAGCACATCCTGAAAATGCTTGTTCAACACATCAAGGATACTATGAGCCACGCCCCACAAGAAGAACAGCGAGGCGACAAGTACGAAAGCGGCCGCATAATTGCGCCCGTCCGTTCCTCGGAACATTCCTTTCGTTTGTCGTATCATAGCTTGAAAATCTGTTCCATCAGTTGCCATTTCTCCGTTGAAGATGCAATGGGGTCGCAGCCTTGGAACTGGGCGACGTATGCTTCCCACTCAGCCTGTCTGGGCAGGGTGGCCAACTTTGCATTGTCCTTTTCCCAGTCAAAGTCGTCCACTGTATCCATAATCATGAAGGAAGTGTGTCCATGAAGGTATATTTGCATGTCAAGTATACCTACAGAACGAATGCCTTCCTTTATTTCCGGCCACACCCGACTATGCACCTCTACGTATGCTTCTATGGCTTTTTCATCATCTGGGAGAGTGAGTATCTGACAATATCGTTTCATTTTCGTCTTATATTTGTCAAAGTTGGTCATTGGAATGACGGCGGCGAATGGTCAATCGGATAGCTCCTTTGGGAATGCTGGCTTCATCCCGGCATACCAAAGCAAGATAGCCGCCGCCTCCTGCACCGGGCATTTTCCACGCCAACACGCCGTCCATGACGGAGTATTTGTCTATATATTCTTGTACTCCGGGTTGCATCATGGCGGGGAACATGGCTACTTGCGCCTCAAAAGAAGCCTTGTAGGCAGAGGCAAAATGTTCAAGGTCTCGGCTTAGAATAGCATTCCAGCATTCATCGGCGGCTGTGGTGAGTGCCCGCACATGCTGTGCGTCTATCTGTGCTCCCTCCACTACCGAGCAACCATCTCTGCGCGGAAACATCGGCACCAGGCACAATCTTTCCTCCAACCAACTCAATACCTCTTCATCGTGACAGGACTCGAAGTGCGTCGGCCAATAGTGTCCATCGTAGTAATGACGTACCAAGCCGGGCATACAAATGCCAATGGCATCCTGCGCACCGGAGATGATACCATCTGACCGTTCAGGGTCATTCTCAAAGCAGAACACCAAACGTGCGAGCATCTCCGGATCCATGTCAGGCAATTTATACGGCCAAATGCTGCGTATGCGATTACGGGTGGAGGTGGATAATCCGCACCTGTCCTGTATCTCAAAGGTTGGTTCGAGCGAAATGGTGATTGCCCAGCCTGCGCCATATCGCGACACGTAGGGTTGGTCTATCCAAGTTCCGGCTAAATCAAGACGAGTAGGAATGGAACAAGTCTGTTTCTTTAAGTCCGTGCTGGAACGGGCAGTCAGTCCCTCGGATGGGGTGCGTGGCAACACAATATACTCCATTCCCATACGGCGGCATAGGGACTCTTTCTCATCCGAAGCCCCATCTTCGTTCACAACAAAAATGTCGGGTTTCAATTGTTCCACCGTTGGTACAAAATCCATCACTCCATCACCAGCGTTGATGAAAGCATCCTTGACGTAGCGGATGGCCTTTACCATGAACAGCCGTTCCCTTTCCGGATAAACGGTGCGGTGCTTCTTGTAATGCAGGATGGTCTCGTCAGAGCCGATGCCCACATAGAGGTCGCCATATTGGGCGGCTTGGCGGAAAAACTCCACATGCCCGCTGTGCAACAGGTCATAGCAACCTGATACAAATACTTTCTTCGGTGTCATCTTATTATCTTTCTTCGGTGTCATCTTATTATCTTTCTGCCCGTATGGGATTGTTTAAGAAATCTTCGTAAGCCAGACGGATGCCGTCTTCCAGTTCCGTCTTATATGTCCAACCCAAGGCCGTAGCTTTCGACACATCGAGCAGCTTACGCGGTGTGCCGTTCGGGCGGGAGGTGTCCCAGCGGATTTCTCCGTTATAACCCACGATCTTTGCCACAAGTTCGGTCAAGGCTTTAATGGTCAGTTCCTTGCCTGTTCCGGCATTTACGGTTTCATTGCCGCTGTAATTATTCATCAGGAACACGCACAGATTGGCAAGGTCGTCCACATACAGAAACTCACGCAATGGTGAGCCGTCACCCCAGCAAGTCACATACGGTAATCCTTGTTCATTGGCTTCATGGAAACGGCGTATCAGTGCCGGAAGCACATGGCTGTGTTCTGGATGGTAATTGTCATTCGGGCCGTATAGGTTGGTCGGCATCACGCTGATGTAGTCCGTACCGTACTGGCGGTTCAGGAACTCGCAATACTTTAGCCCAGAAATCTTGGCGAGGGCGTATGCCTCGTTGGTTTTCTCCAAAGCTCCCGTCAGCAGGCAGTCCTCTTTCATGGGTTGCGATGCCATGCGTGGATAGATGCAGGACGAGCCAAGAAATTCCAACTTCTTGCAACCGTTTTCCCAAGCGGCATGGATGACATTCATTTCCAAAATCATGTTCTCATACATGAAATCAGCCAATGCTGATTCATTGGCAACAATGCCACCTACCTTGGCGGCTGCGAGAAACACGTATTCCGGTTTTTCTTCGGCAAAGAACTTTTCCACGGCTTCCTGTCGGGTCAAGTCCAGTTCCTTGTGGGTACGGATGATGATATTCGTATATCCTTGCCGTTCCAATTCACGCACGATGGCAGAACCTACCATGCCGCGATGTCCTGCCACGTATATCTTTGCATTCTTCTCCATCATTTCACGATTCCTTTCTCCAGATATTCGGCGAGGTTGGTGCGTACACGTTCCCCGGCACGTTCTACAGCCACTTTTGCCATGTCTGCATCCACCATCAGTTTCACCAGTTGCTCAAAGGATGTCTTTTGCGGATTCCAGCCCAATTGACGTTTGGCCTTTGACGGGTCACCCCAAAGATTCACCACATCGGTGGGACGGTAAAAATCTGGCGATACTTCCACCAATATCTTTCCAGTCTTCATATCGATGCCTCTTTCATTCTCGCCTTCGCCTTCAAAGCGCAGCTCTATGCCGACATTATGGAAAGCAAGTTGGCAGAACTCACGCACGGAGTGCTGTTCACCGGTAGCTATCACGAAATCTTCCGGCTTATCATTTTGCAGAATAAGCCACATACATTCTACATAGTCCTTGGCATAACCCCAGTCACGCAGCGAGGACAAATTGCCCAAATACAACTTGTCTTGCTTACCTTGGGCAATACGCGCTGCGGCCAAAGTAATCTTGCGGGTTACGAAAGTTTCCCCACGGCGTTCACTCTCGTGGTTGAACAGGATGCCGGAACAGCAGAACATGTTGTATGCCTCGCGGTATTCTTTCACAATCCAATACCCGTAGAGTTTAGCTACAGCGTAGGGACTGTACGGGTGGAATGGAGTATTTTCATTCTGCGGCACTTCTTCCACCTTGCCATAAAGTTCAGAAGTGGATGCCTGATAGATACGGCAAGTATCTATTAAGTCACATTGTCGTACCGCCTCTAAAATACGAAGTACGCCCGTAGCATCAACATCAGCTGTGAATTCCGGAGAATCAAAAGATACCTGTACATGACTCTGTGCAGCCAAATTGTAAATCTCATTGGGCTTTACTTTCTTCACGACTTGCAGGATACTCATTGAATCTCCCAAGTCTGCATAGTGCAGGTGGAAATTCGGATGTCCTTCCAAATGTGCGATACGTTCGCGGTAATCCACAGATGAACGGCGTATCGTGCCGTGTACGTCGTAACCTTTCTCTAATAAAAATTCAGCCAAGAACGAACCGTCTTGGCCTGTAATGCCTGTAATAAGTGCTTTCTTCATCTTATCCATATATTTTACAATCACATTGCCGTTTATAAAAATATTGCACTACAAGGATTGATTTGCCAGTTTCTTGCGTTTCCTTCTCCATTCACTCAATAATAGTCCAGGAAGAGTAATTACAATCCATGTGCAGCGCTTAATCTGTTTCTTTGGGTCGCTGAATATGCGATAAACAAATTCCAAATGACGTTTTACCATCCATTCTGGAGCGCGTTTTTCTTCCAATCCGCTATAAAACTTAAATGCCGCACCCACAGCAATCATCACGCCTTGCTTCAGGAACGGCTTCAACTTGCTCATAAAAATCTCCTGTTTGGGTGCCCCGAGTGCTACCCATATAATGTCTGCACCATCGGCATTCACCTTGCCAGCGATTTCTGGGTAGTCAAATTGGTCCACGGAGCAGAAAGGTAGCTCGTAGAAAGTCATATTGGCAATGCGACCATCTATTTTCACCAAGTTCTCTTTGAGTGCAGCCAGGGTCTTCGTTGATGTCCCCATAAAGAACATCCTATATTTCCTCTTTTGGATGATGTCCATGAAGATTTGACTGCCACAATATTGTTCCCGCTTGATGCCGTAAATCCATTTCAAATAAACCGGTACATAGCCACTGTCGCAGATAGAGAACATGCTACCATTAATCACACTTAAATAGTCAGAATTACGATTGGCGATATTCAAGATTACTCCATCGGCCACGCAAATATATCCCGGAATGTCTTTGGTCAATTGTTTATCGATGAGTTCGTGTACACGTTGTGTGTCGAACTCATAACGGATGTTGAAATAGGTTTCCATAAAATATGATGGGAAATAATAAAGGCAGAATTAAATAAGTCTGCTATTTCATTCACGATGGCCGCCGTTTTAAAATGGGAATAGCCACCTTGTCAAGTACCCCGGCTATGCTGACAAGACAGGCACGTAATGTAAATCTTTCTTTATAAATGAATTTCCCCTTCTGACCCATATCAGAGGCAACTTGCAGATTATCCAATAAGAAACTTATTTTATTGGCAAGATCTTCTGAATCTCTTTTATTGCAAATAAGCCCATTCACACCGTCAAGCACTACATCAGTGATACCGCCCTCGTCAGTAGTTATGACAGGCACCCCGTGTTGCATGGCTTCAAGTAACACGAGAGGGAAACATTCGTTTTCGTAATAGGTTGGGAATATGCAAATGTCACTGGCAGCAAAGATGCGTTCTTTGTCCTTACCATATCTTTTACCTAAATAGTTAACACATTTTACCTCCTCCTGATTACAACTTTTTGTTAATATACGGCTAACTGGCTCTCCATACTTACTGCCTAAGTAACAGGCCGTTTGGTTTAGTCCACGTTTTTTGACCTCGGCATTAAAGCGTTCTGCATTGATGTCTTTGGTTTCTCCTCCCACAAAGTTACAAACGAAACGATAGCCCTTGCCTTTGAGAATCTTACAGGCATCGAGCAAATCAATCACCCCTTTACTCTCTATCAAGTTGGACAGGAATAACAAGTGAGGTATAGCATGAGTTTTTTTTTGCGGTGCGTTTTCGATGTCGGGAATGCCATTGGGGCAAATCATCACCTGTTTCCTTTGTACTACCTTTTCCACATCGGGATATAGTTTCCATGAAAGCAGGATGACGGTCGTATTCTTATACACCAACGGCAGAAGCCAACAGTAAGGCCAACGATCCACATCCTTAGCCATTCCCTTGTTATGTTGGTGAATAATCACCTTGCGGCCGAACAATTTGCAGAGTAATACGAAAGGTGCGTCTTTCAAGAACCCCATGCCGTGACAGGTGATGGCCAAATAGCAGGCATCGTAATGATAGGCAAACAATTTTCCCAGTACAGCAAAGTAGCTGCCGATAAAACGGAATATCTTTTTGGTAGACCGTTTGCCTATCTCATCCATGCGGCGCGAGGTTGAGAGGTTGACATAATCGCAACGGAACGCGTCATTGATCAAATGACTTTCCTTGATGTACTGGCACATCATAGCAGAACCATGCACTGGTGGGGGAAACGGCACCACGAAAAGAATACGAGGTTTGATCATTTTATTTTTCTTGGATTTTTGGGAAAGCTCTATTATGTATATAGAATGGAATAACCGATTATTTATAAACTATATACATCAACTTACTCCATGCTCTCAACCAAAGGCTGTGATAGCTGAGAGCCGATCGTAATAGACGACGATTAATGTTAATTTCCATAGGAAATACAAAAGTTTTACTTCCGCCAGTATCAAAAATGAATCTGAAGCGGCTCCATTTCTTGCAATTGGTTCCTTGGCCGTCAAAGCCGTTGTTACTAACCTTGCTTATAATCGGGAACAAAGAAACCTTGTTTTGCAGGAATTGGGCGAAACAGAAACGTATGGCCCAAGATTTGTTTTTACCATCGTGCCACCCTTCCAACATGCCCCAACAATCTGAACCACCCCATTTATTGAATAGGTGGCTGTACTTTTTGTAATCATTCCATGGTTTGAGTTCCCAGTTTACAGACCTCCAGCGATCTTTCCATGTTGCCCATCCCCAGGAACTGCTTCGCGGACAAAAATAAGCATCTGCTTGATAACCGGTGGGAACGCTGACCGTGTTTGAGTAGCCACAAATGGAGAACACTTGCGGTTCGTTTCGGTACTTGTCGAGTCCTTGGTTCATATACGACAAGAAATTGGTTGAAACTATGAGATCGTCTTCCAGGACTATAGCCTCGCCATACTTGCTGAAGACCTTGCTCACACCTTCTATGATAGACGGACCCAAACCCTGGTTCGTTTCGTGGAATGAGTAGTCAATTGCCTGAAAGCCCCGGATTGATTTCACGTATTCCTGTACTTTGGCCACCTTTTCTTGTTCGCTTTCTTTTTCTTTCCGCGGTCCATCAACAAAAACGAATAAATGCGATTCACGGGCTTCTGTATTAGCCAATAAGGATTCTATGGTACCGCGCAATGAATCAAGCCTGTTAAAGGCAAAGACGACAATGGGTGCATACATAGCTTTAATCCCTCCGGAAAATATCCCGCGTATAAACTTTCTCCTTCACGTCATCAAGGCAGGCATCGTAGCGATTGGCAATGATGGCGTGACTTTGTTGCTTAAAGCTATTCAACTCGTTCACTACCCTGCTGCCAAAGAAGGTACTTCCATCGGGAAGAGTGGGTTCATAAATGATTACTTCAGCTCCTTTGGCCTTGATACGTTTCATCACGCCCTGGATACTCGACTGACGGAAGTTGTCGCTGTTTGATTTCATTGTCAAGCGATAGACGCCAACAACGCATTGTTTCTCTTCATTGGGATTGAAATCTCCCCGGTTGTAGTAGTCGTAATAACCAGCCTTATGGAGCACGCGGTCGGCAATGAAGTCCTTGCGGGTACGGTTGCTCTCCACGATTGCCTGTATCAAGTTTTCCGGAACATTGGCATAGTTGGCAAGCAACTGTTTCGTATCCTTTGGCAGGCAGTAACCACCATATCCAAAGCTCGGATTGTTGTAGTGCGTACCGATGCGCGGGTCAAGGCAGACACCGTCAATGATGGCTTTCGTGTCCAACCCTTTCATTTCGGCATAGGTGTCCAGTTCATTGAAATAGCTCACGCGCAGGGCCAGATAGGTGTTGGCAAACAGCTTTACCGCTTCGGCTTCGGTCAGTCCCATAAAAAGCGTAGGAATGTCTTTCTTTTCCGCTCCTTCCTGCAAGAGGGCGGCAAAAGTATGGGCTGCTTCATCCAGGCGGGCATCACCTTCGGGACGTCCCACTATGATACGGCTCGGATAGAGATTGTCATACAGTGCCTTGCTTTCGCGCAGGAATTCAGGAGAGAAAATGATATTGCCGGTACTCATCTTTTTACGGATGCTTTCCGTATAACCCACGGGAATGGTGCTTTTGATGATCATGATGGCTTGTGGGTTGACCGCTTTCACCAATTCGATGACTTCCTCCACATGGCTTGTATCGAAGTAGTTCTTCACTGGGTCGTAGTTGGTCGGTGTGGCGATGACTACGAAGTCCGCATCCTTGTAGGCTGCCGCGCTGTCCAAGGTCGCGGTGAGGTTCAGTTTCTTTTCCGCCAGATACTTTTCAATGTACTCGTCTTGTATGGGCGACTTGCGCCGGTTGATCATGTCCACCTTTTCGGGGATGACATCAACTGCCACTACATGGTGATGTTGACTAAGCAGCGTGGCTATGCTAAGCCCGACGTATCCTGTTCCGGCTACAGCTATCTGTAAATCTTTGAACTCTTTCATACCCTATATAGTTTATCTATTGTTTCTGCTTAGGTATTTTTTGTTTCTTTTACTCCATAACTGAGGGAATACACACCGCAGGTAAACAGTGAAATAGTGAACAATAGCACTAACCAAGCCTCGGTGGCGAAGATTTAAATGGTATATTTCTTTGGGAGGCATACCATTGGGACGGTGCAGCATTTTCCACCGCTGCGTGAATGAGATTGTTGGATCGCACCATTTGTCGAGCGTGGAATGTAAATCGCATTCGCCAAGATATTCTCCTACCTGATACATTTTAATTCCGGCTTTATTGGCTCTCATTCCATAGTCAAAATCTCCTTTACTATGCGTAAAATAGTAATCTAAGTTTCCCAACGTCATATAAACAGATTTGGGAACAAGAACTATATTCCCGTTGAAGTATCGTATCTGTTGTAGTTTGCCACAAGGTTTTGGCAATTGTCCATTCGGCAGTCGGCCACCATAAGTGGAATGTGTTTTATCCGTTGATTGTGTCACTCCGACTATAATTGCCTTACTGTTTGTTTCTATCGCTGCATTTAACAATGAAACAAGCATGAAATCATAAGCAAAGGTATCATCATTTAGCCATAAATAATAATCATAGTCTTTCTCCTTTGCTGCTCTATCCCATGCCACATACATTCCTCTATTCCAAAACAGATTGCCATTGCCATTTATGATAATCACCTGTGGAAATTGAGTGGATACTGCCTCGAGAGTACCATCAGTACACCCATCATTGGTGAGAAATACGTCAAGATTATATCCATAAGGGATGGTTTGAGCAAATAGATTACTCAAACACTGCAATGTTTGTTCCTTTCGATTGAATACAGTGAGTAAAACGGCAATTGATTTCTTAGTGGTAATTCTATGCATTACAATTTTCTTTCTTTTATTAACATAGCCGGATTTCCATACTAAATTTAATTTGATAGGATAGTCTTTGTCACAATAGAACCTGCCACCAGGATAGAATTATCGCCTATCTCCATACTGTTGCATATGACAGAATTGGTCCCAATAAAACAAGCTCTGCCGATTTTCACCTTACCGGAAGTGAAAGAAACTCTAGAAGCAGGTCTGTTGGTGTCAATATAATGCGTTAAAATCAAACAGCCGGGAGCAACAGTTGTCCAATTCCCAATTTCTATCAAATTAGGATATAAGTTACCCGTTGGTGGAATTAATTGGGGTATGAAACCCACGGGCGGAGATATCTTCGGGCCAAGACAGAGATATCTTCGGACAAGGACGGAGATATCTCTGGACAAAAGCGGAGATATCCGCCCGCAAAGCCGTACAATGGACCGACAGATAAAGTGCATATCGGTTATAATTCCGCCAACGGGTTATAAGTTATCGAGTTTTACTCCCCCACCTATAAATACGCGAAGTCTTTCTTTGGGAAACTTTTCTATGTTTATTCCCAGTAATTGAATTAATTTCCCTCCACAATAACCTGTAAGGGGGAGTTTTATTAAAATGAAAACAACCCCAATCCAAATGTGCTTAATTTTCTTCGCTTTCATATTCGCCGTTTACTATTAAGTTCTCAATTTCTTCATCACTCATGTTTCTGAAAGTAGGAGATAAGCACATTCCTATCATCAGCCACAAGAAAAAGAAATTAGTGTTAAAACTTGTAAACTCCTCAACAAAGAAATAATTCCATCTGAAAATCACGAATAACCCTATCAACTTGACCAGCAGATTATTCGATTGGCAGATTGCCAATCTCGATGCTTTGTAGAAAACCAACGCATAAAGCAACACACCTATAATTCCGGTATATAACAGCGTGTTCAAAACCCCAACCTCAGAAGCATACCTATAAGCACCTATTAAATCATTTCTGAATGCCAATGATTCATACTTTCCACACCCTCCTTCGCCAAACAAAAATGAATCATGCTTATCCATCGAAGTCAAAGTTTCCCGATAAATAAATGTGCGTGTATCTGCTAGCATATTCTCGGTATTCCCGGCAACACCTTCAACAACCACCTCCCTATCAATGTATGACTGCATATTGAAAATGTTGAATGAGCCTGTTACACCTAAAATGAAAAATACAATTGGCAGGACAAACAACACCTTATGCACAGCGACAAAAAAACGTGTGTAGTTTATAACAAATTTATATGAGAATGCGATTACCAATGCTACACATATTCTTATGGTGCTGGAACGGCCTTCAAAATATGCAGCAAAAACAACTGCAATCAGAATTAACACTATAATTTTCTGCTTTCTTGTCATGTAGGGCAAGCAGAGTATCAGGAAATACAATGGTGTCCATAGATAGGCTATCAGGTGTACCCCAATGGGCAATAACGTCAAGAAGGCTAAGATGAAGAAAGATGGAAAAATGAAACGAAGCAGTCTCCCAATGGAATGAATATTACTGCCCAATAATGCAGATAACGGCACGAGCAAGGTCGGCATGTTAGTGAACAAAAGGAATTTCCAATCCCAATATGAGCTTGCGCTTATAACGCCTCTGCCTATGGCCAAGATATTCCATGCTATAAGTGATAATAGCAAATTCCTATAATCAATCGGCTCGTATTCCTGTTGACGAACCAATCTAATCATAAAAAAAATGCCAACTAATATGCACAACAGCGATATGTAGGTGGAAAGAGGGAATTGGGTATAATAGAATGTTACGCCCAACCATTCTGCAACGGCCACACAACAAAAGACAGTGATTAAAATCCTGCCTTGCTTATGTACAATCCTCTCTTGATCATCGTATAACATTGGAACCTGTTTTATTTTTCATACAGTTCTACTATTTTGCCCACATTTACATCCATATTGTAGATAGTATTAACACGTTTGTACGCATCATTTTCCAATCTCTCTGCATAACTCTTATTTGAATACAATGATAATATTGACTTGGCAAGGATATGATGGTCAGCCTCAATTAGCATGGCGCACTCCTGCTGGCTATTGAAATCTCGCAATCCGGGAACATCGTATAATATTGCAGGGATTCTACATGCCATAGCCTCAATAGTCGTGATGGATATCCCCTCAAATTGACTGGTCATAAGGTATATATCAGCTGCTATCAAGAATCTCCTTACATCATCCTTGTTGCCTAAGAAACGTATGTGGTCACTTACCCCTAAGCTCTGTGCCAATTTCACTTCCTCATCCAATAACGAGCCTTCGCCTAAATGAAGATATAAGACATCCGGCTGTGTTTTAATGACTTCTGGCAAGGCTTTAATTATTTCTGTATGCTGTTTAATAAGGCTGCATCCACCCACTGAAATAAGTACCAATGTTTGACTCAATATTCCAAGTCCTTTCCTCACCTTCTGTTTTTCTTCTTCTGTGGCAGGGAAAAAACGGCGATTATTATACCAATTATTAATCAGCGTGGTGCGATTATGAAAACGATGCAATTCGTTATTATAAACGGAATTACTTATGCTTTGGATCTTGCAACCAAAAATATGCTTGGCTGTATATCTAAGATAAATCTGATAAGGCCTAGAAAACCACCTTATAGGGAAACAACTATGACAGGTGTAAACAACCTTTATGCCTGCCCGCCACGCACAATAAGACATTCCCCACTTTAAACCTGAATCATGAACATGAATGACATCTATATGCTCACTTTTGATGAATTTTATCACATTGGCATAATACTTCCATCGTTCTAAAATGCTCTTTGGATAGGGCCAATGTAACACCTTATAACCGGCTTCTTCAAAATGACCAGCATATTCACCAAGTTGGGCGGTACTGTTAACTACATATAGTTCATATCCCAGATCTTGAAAGACAGGTGCAGCACCAGCATACATTATTTCGGCACCTGAATATTTCAGCTCGTGCAATACATGTAAGACCTTTTTCATATTTCGGTAAATTTACGTTCCCAAGTGACTCTTTCTTTCAATACTTTTGCAGGGTAGCCTGCTGCCAGACAACAAGTGCCGACATCCTTTGTAACTGTTGAATTCATACCTACTATGGCATTGTCGCCAATATTGACTCCTTTGAGGATACTGACATTCTTCCCAAGCCACACATGATTGCCTATAACAATCGGCTTTGAAATGTTAATCTGTTCTCGTGTATCCATGTTATATATTGGGTGAGAATCAGTAGCCCATATATCTACATTATCAGCCAACATGCATTGACTTCCTATGTTGACATAATTGCCACCGCCCATACACACAAGCATTCCACTGCCAAGGGTTGTATTATTGCCTATACTTATTCTACATTTTGACCCTCTCACCACTATTCTGGCATTAAATATTTTTGCCCCTTCGTCAATGGTCACCATACATTCTGTACCCACTACATACAGATGCACATTTGCTATAGAAGTTCGAGATTCTTTTGTAGCATTAATGTTAACGACATTGTTTGTACCCTGAATATGCATTGTAAGATTTACAGCATCTGCATTTGAAATCGAAACATTATTATTTCTTCCATTTAATTGCACTTTGACACGCAATAAAATGGAATGACATACAGTAATGCCGACTTTGGTTTTCAACTGTAGCAGAAACAGCAGTGACAAAATTCTCTTGACTAGATTCTTCATTACTTCCACACTTAAATTACCAATAACAGGCACCTTCTACCTCTTGAGCATTACGAGACTTTCCAACATCACCCGGTCTCACCCAGTATTCATTGATCAACCTCGAATAGCTTCCAACAGGGATTTTCCATACTTTTACTCCATAATTAGGATCTTCCCATCGGCGTCCTATAATGCCAAATAACAGCTGTAAACTTCCTCCCAGGTGGACAGCTTTTTTCCCTTGCCGTTTAACATGAGCTGCAAGAGGAAAGCCGTATGCGCCACAGCCTATCAAGGCAATGTCATAGTCGCATCGGTCAATCTCATGTTTCATCCAATCCAAGGCTTGAAACCAGTCGGCAAATCCATTAGAATCACCACCCAGACTTTGCACAGCCTGAATGGTCTGAAGATGGAATTCGGGCAACACATCTTGATTTTCAAACAGTTTTTGCCGCCTCTCTTGATATTGCTTTTCTATGATAGGTACAAAAGGGTGAACTACAAGCACACGTTTTCCGTGCAATGCTCTGGTCCAAGGCTCTTTTGCCCAAAATGGTTCAAGCAGTCGCAGGTGTACGTATTTTGCCTGTTTTATATAGTCTGCCACAACGCTCTCATTGTATATCCAACTGCCCAACACATCGAGTTGTTTCATATCTTCCATCATCAATTCGCCAAAGCGTTGCATATTTTCCTCAGTAGAAGGGAAAAAGCCGGCGCACCGCTGCATTTGATTCATGTTGTTTTTATTCCACCACCATGCAGGCTGTTCTCCTTTAATGTACCTCCAAATAGAGTGATGTGGAGAGTTTACGCCCAAGTAATTTACTAAAGCTGTAAATTCGTTGTTTCCGAATCGTGCAATCATGCAAGGATTGTCTTTAACCAAAAGATTGTAGATTATATTGGAAGCTTTGTCTGGGTCTTCTTCTCGTTGGAGAGGGGGAAATTGGTGGCCGCCGAAACCTTTTGAGTAAAGCTTTCGGAGCACATTCAGAGAAAAAGTGAAACACTCGTTCATGTTGGGTATTTTTTATTGTATCATTGTCCATTCTTCCGGATAAAAATCTGTCCCAGCCCAACTTGTTCTTGGGTATAAGACTTGCTTGTCTGGATTATCGTTCAGCCATGCCGCCCACCAACTAAATGAACTATTGGCCATAATGATGTGCTTGCAGGCTTTCATGATGAAAAAGTCATCTAGGGTAAGATTGGCGGGCGTGTATTGTACATACACAATCTTCCGTTGTGCGTTTTTGAATAATTGGCGGGCGTACTCTATGTCATCGGAAAACACGAAATAGATGATGTTGTCCATTCTTTGCTCTAAATGCTCAAAGGCGCGGTAATAATAAGAATCGTCCAGGCAAATACCTATCTTTACGTAGTCTCCACGACGTACATGCACCGCTACACTGTTGCAATCGTGGGCTTTGTTGATATATTCTTTACAGCCGGATGAAAGTTCATAGTTTGGAGTAAACATTTGCAGCAGGTCTTTCCGGCAATCTTTGAAATATTTTTCCGTCTGCCAGTATCCATACAGATAAGTATTATCTTGGATGCTGGGATAATCCAGGTCAAAATGGTAAATTTTCTTTTCTTTAAATATGGTATAACGTGAGAGCATCCATCCCCGTACAATTTTCCGGTAGAGAACTTTTAGCGGGTATAGCTTCAGCCATTCCGTGGAAAACCGTTTGTCATACTTGATGTTTAGTTTGTCAAGTTCGTAACATCTTAATTTATTTGTGTCTATGAAAGAAGTATCGAGTAGTAGCTTCGTGTTTAATCTTTGTGCTGCTGCATATCCGCAGGCATACATGAAAAGTTGGTTTCCGAAACCGTCACTTATTTTGGTGGCTATCATGTGGATTATCTTTATTCTAAATTATCTTGGTTATTACCCGATTAAAATGCAATCGGAATAGGTAATAATACTTTATAGTCAAGTTTATCAGCTTATTTTCTATAACTTGCCACTGTTTTTCAGTCAGGTCGGTTGGATACTGTGTCATAACTTTATTGTTTGGTACCTTTAAAGATATAACATTTTTCCAATTGACCGACTGATTTGAGAGATGAAGATGTTTATAACATTATTCTTGAATCAATTCAAAACAGTTTCTTATAAAGTGGAACAACAAGCAAAGCGTTTAAAATATCAAGGCGTAAAGTGAAGCCATTATGCGCTATATATACGATTAAAGTATAGAATGTTGTCAATAAAATAAATTGAATAAAGCGGTAGATCTTAAACTTTATTCCGAAATACCCACTGATTAATACGAAACAGGTCACACCAATGTTGCCAATGGCATTAATTAGTTGGCATAAGAATAGATTGCCAGTACTCATTTCCGTTTTAGGTATATGCGAACACACGTGCATAAGCAGAATGAGTGATATGGCCAAGATACGTAATGCTTCAAAATTAGAAGCCCTAGTTTGGTTCATTTCTTAAAATCTATTTGCTTGATGACTTTACAGGGATTGCCAGCGGCAAATACACCTGAAGGAATGTCACGTGTAACAACACTGCCTGCCCCGATAACTGTATTACTTCCGATAGTGACACCCGGCAAAATTGTTACATTGGAAGTAACCCATACATTGTCCCCTATCGTTACGGGCTTGGCTATCACGGTACTGAAATCGGAAAAGTCATGCGTTCCGGTAAGTATCATGTTGTTGTATGAGAAAGAACAATTCCGCCCTATTGTAACTTTTCCTACTGCTCTGATATATAAATTACCTAACCCTGTATGCTCTCCTACTTCAATATTGGGAGCAGAGCAATAGAAACCCTTACTAATAGATGTGCTTAGTGGCAAATGGAATTCTTTGTATAAAGCCTGCTTCACCCATTTCATCCTGTTTAGGATAGGTGCACTGTACATTTTCAGCAATAATTTTTGTTTGAAAGTGTTTGAGGGTCTTTTGTTTCCCAATTTGTAAACTTTAACACTTAAACCCGTAAAAAGTCCTTATTTTATTAATAACTTGCATTAGTATCATTCGTTCTTGCTCTGTGATGCCCCAACGAAATATGGTTAGTATATATATGATTGCACAAATTATCGAGTTCAAAATCAACCGTAGAAAACCTTCTTCCATGAAATACACTATTAAATACGACCCCAAACATGGTAGAATAAGGGTTGACAAGATAGGGAAAAAAATGTTTTTTATATAATATTTATAAGTCATTCCACAATGAGTCTTCATATAATAGATTTTGCAGGCGGAAAGCATAATGCCAAAGATAGATATATTTACAACATACATATAAATTGGTGAATATCCATAGAAGAATAGAATGTATATCAGGGTGATAGGAAGCAGGTTAATGATACTTGTCACTTGATTAATCCGTTTGATGCGTCCTTCCGCAGAAAGCGATGTTCCAAGTGTGATGGTAGTTTGTTCGACAAGTGTACGCACCAACTGAAGCTGCGCGAAAATAACAGCCCATTGCGGTACGTTTTTCAGCCAAAGTCCAAGAAGATAAGGCATTTCTGCTATGGCCGGAATGGCAAAAACAGCAAGCATGTAGAAAGAGAACTTACTCCCTGTTGTTGTAGCTTCTAACATTCTTTCCCGATTACCAGCCCCTTCAGTTTTGGTTATAACCGGATTCAATGCTTTGAGCATATTATTGGAAAAAACCAACATGATGCCATTCAGTTGATTGGCAACACCTTGGGCTGCATTCAGAAGTGTGCCCCAAAAATGATTAAGCACAAGCCCATTCCCGTAGTTTCCTACTATGGAAGAGGCACTTCCTAAGAAACTCCATCCCGCAAACGAAGTCATCTCTTTCATCAATCCTTTATCCCAATACCTTCGGGGTGCAATCACACACTCTACATAATGTTTGTGGCAATATACCCGCATAATAGTTAAGGTAATCAAAGGGACACATGCCATAAGAATGCCGTAAACAATCAGTTTATCCTGTTTCGTGTATACACAGGCAAAGGCAACTGCAAGTTTGAGCAACGACTCTAAGATACCCACAATAGCATAATACTTCATATTCTCATGGGCATTCATGGCGGCGTCATAGGGTACGGTCATGACGGTAAACATAGTACTGACAATCAGACTGCCGTACACTACCTTAGCGGCAAACATACGCTCAGTAGGAATATTCAAGACGCCATTGAAGAAGAAGTAACCGGCTATGATAAGAACAATGCCGACAATAAAAGAAATGCCTAAGTGCAACAGAAAGCTGACATTGAAGATGCTTTTCTGCTTTTCTTTGTTACCTTCACCTTCAGAGTAGGACATAAACCGTTGGGTAGCACTCGCCATAGCTCCATTCAGAAAGCCCAGCATGGCAATGGCACCTCCTACAATATTGAAGATGCCAAAGTCTGACGCTCCCAATGAATTGAGTATAAGACGGGTGGTATATAATGAAATGAACATCGTTATACCCATCTTGGCATATAGGTACCCGGCGTTTTTAATAACTCTGTTGGCTGTGGATGACATGATTAAAAATAAGTATTTTTGTTCTTTAGAATTGAATATCAACTCCTTCTGGACAAATTTTATAGTGCAACATACTATTTAAAATTTTTACTCGATGCAAATCAGTGCCGATATATTCATACATTCTTCTACTTTTTAGGCTTTTTGTCTTTTTCTTTATTTCCTTACCGTATAAATTCATAATAGAAAATAAATTAAGCTGAAACTTCACACCCATAGTTTTCAACCGTTTATATTCATTTTCGTCCATATACAAGTATCGCTCAGGATGTGCCAATATAGGGAAATAGCCTTTTGATTTTATACGCAGCAGGATATTATGTAACCCAATAGGGGGATTGAAATAAGAAGTTTCCACCAACAGGTACTTGCCATTTTTCCCAATCGGCAAAAGGTCGTTTTTTCCCAGCCGTTCCTCAAACAGTTGGTCCAGCATGTTTTCCGAAGCCAGATGCAGGACAACGTTTCCCTTGTAGGCTGCCTGTAATTCAGCAAACCGTTCCTTCAGGTGTTGCGTGGTATTGGGGATGTCTTCCATGATATGCGGCGTGAGCCATACTTCCTTCACCCCCAACCGTTCATACTCTGCAAGTATTTGCAGAGCTTCTTCCATCGTCTGTACACCATCATCTACTCCGGGTAGGATATGACAATGCCAGTCGGTGAAGCCACGAAAGAATCCACTTTCCTCTAAGGTCTGCTTCTTACGAAATGGCCACATATCAAGGGAAAAAATTAAAGCCAATGACTTTTGAGGACAAACATCCAAAGAATGGGAAGAAAGACTAATGGCAAAGAATACCTAAATGGACCGTTTCCGTATCCCGTGCGTTATCTGTTCTTCCCCTGTTGCAACACTATATGAAGTGATCAGCTTATGAGATTGGCCATACTTAGCTGCTGTCTTTTCACCCCTGCCCCGGAGTGATAATAACTGCTATTCCATTATCAGTTACTATAATAGTTCTTGCTGCCGTACCCGTATTTGTAACCATACTTGTACCCGTAGCGATAACCATAACGTTTACCGCCTCCTTCCGTACCGTTCAGCAGAAGTGCCATATTTTTGAAACGCTTCTCGTCGTACATCCGTTGCAGTTCGGGGAGCATCTCACGTTCCAACAATCCGGCTCTTACCACGAATATCGTACGGTCGGACAGCTTCTCGATAATCTGCGTATCAGCCACAATATCAATGGGCGGGCAGTCGATGAAAATGTAATCGTAACAATCGCGCAAGCGTTCAATCGTCTCTTTGAACAGCGGTTCGGCCAGCAACTCGGTCGGATTGGGAGGAGTGGTACCCGCAGGTAGCAGGAAGAAGCCCGGACAATCGGGATTTTCCAGAATCAGACTGTTTACATTATTTTCCCGTTTACCCAAGTAATCACTCAGACCTTTAACCTGTGACCCTATATAAGCGGAAGCCGATCCGTGTCGCAAGTCACCGTCTATCACCAGTACCCGTTTGCCTTTCAGGGCAAAGGTAGCCGCCGTGTTCATGGTCAAAAAAGTTTTACCGCTTCCAGGATTGAACGAGGTGAACAGCGTGACGCTTGCTTTGCCGTCCGTCTTGGCATCAAGCATGAACTCCAGGTTAGTACGCAGCACGCGGAATGCCTCATTAACAATGTCACGGTTTCCTTGTCTGATGACAATCCTCTTGGATGCATGGGGATCTTTCTTCTTACTATTTTCAGCCAGAGGTATTTCCCCGACAAAGGGCAATGAAAGCGACTCCAAGTCCTTACGGCCACGAACTTTGGTGTTCATGTTCTCACGGATGAAGATAATCACCACGGGAATGAGGATGCCCAAAGCGAAGGCCACCAAGGCAATGTTCTTCTTGACCGGTGCGGTAGGTATCATGCTGCCCGACGGCGGTGTGATAACCCGTGTATTGTAGGCCGTGAATGCCTGGGAAAGTTCATTTTCTTCTCTCTTCTGTAACAGGAACAGGTACAAGGCCTCCTTGACTTTCTGTTGTCGTTCCACCGACAACAGGTATTTACCTTGTGTAGGATTGGCGGCTATCCTTGCCGTAGTCTGTTGCTCACTCTGCTGTAACGAGCGTATTTGAGTGTTCAGCGTGGTGATATGGTTGTCAATGGAGGTGATTATGGCGTGGCGCATATTCTCCAACGACTGGTCCATGTCTACTACCAAAGGATTTTTCTCGCTACTGTTGGCCACAAGGTCATTACGACGAAGCTGGGCCGTGTTGTAATTGGCAATCTGCTGCTCAATTCCCGGACTCTCGATGCCAGAGTTAGCGGGCAACAACTGGTTCTTGCTGGTGGCATTGGTCAGGTAATTGCGGATATACCGTGCCATCGACAGTTGTGTGTTCAACGCGAGTATCTGCGCATTGGTCTCGCTGCTCTGTGCCATATACATGCTGGCTGCCGCCTGCACGTCGGGCAGGAGATGTTCGCTCTTGTACGAGGAGATGTTTTCATCCACATTACCGAGTTCCTGTTCAATCACCCCCAAGCGTTCGCTGATAAACTGCGATGTGCTGACTGCTATCTGGTTCTTGTCCTTTATCCAGTTCTCATTGTAGACTGCGATGACCGTGTTCAACACATCCTCAGCCCGTTGGATACATACATCTTTGAATGACAAGTTAATGACCGTTGACTTGTCGTCACTCAATGCGACCGAGAGGTTGGAAGCGTATGCACCCGTCGCGGCCTGATAGCCGATGCGCGATACATAGACCGGAGCATCGTAGACCGTGGAATCATTAGTGGACTTGATCGTAAGTTTTCCCACCGGAGTATCTGCCGGATCATTCAGCGTTGCCGTAACCTCTCCTTCCAGATCTTCGCCGTCACGAGAGAAATCAGACAGCCTCACCTGGCCCTCCTGATCGGGGAGGATGGTAAAGGCAATGCCTTCATTGTCCTGCAAATCATCGAAAGATACCTGGTAAGGACAAGTCCGACCGTACAGCACTTTCTTATAGAATCCTCCTTCGGTGTAGTAACTGATATCAAGGTGGAGACGTTTCACTACATCGAGCATTACCGCAGGCGACTGCAGGGATTGCATCTCGTTGTTGACATTGGTGCTGGTCTGGAAAAGGTCAATGTCTCCCAGCACCCCGGTAGCATCGCTTATCGAGTTCCCCTTGCTGTCTTCCTTGATAAGCAGTGAAGCCGAACGGGTATATACAGGAGGAGTCGTCAGCAGGTAGACGACCGCCACACCGACCGTTATGACCAGAGAGATTACGAACCAGTACCACTTGTTGAGACAGAGGTAAAAAAGGTCCTGTATGCGGATAAAGTCATCCGCTTGCTTGTTTCTTGTTGGATTGTTTGGAGTTGCCATGCTTAATCTTTTTTCTTAATTGAAAATGAGTATAGCCACAGAAGTCAGCAGCGATGCCAATGAAATCCAGAATGAGGTGGAACGTACATTGTTTCCATTGACAGTGGACTGCCGGGCTTTCACTGCATTCGGCTCCACATATACTACATCATTCTGTTGCAGGTAATAAGCCGGTGATGAATATATGTGTTCACCGGAAGTAAGATTGATACCATACACGCGCTGCACGTCACCTTCCTGCCTTAATACCATTACTTTGTAACGGTTTCCGTAAATGGTCAGATCTCCCGCCATGCTCAACGCATCAAGAACGGTCAGACGGTCACGCTCTATGCTGAATCGTCCGGGATTGTTTACTTCTCCCAGCACGGAAATGCAAAGGTTCATGAACTCCACAGTGACGACCGGGTCTTTCACCAGGTTCTTCGACACCAGTTCGTTCTTGATTATTTCTGCTATATCCTCACGCTTCATGCCTGCCACATGCACTTTCCCCAATACCGGGAAGTCAATGTTACCCTCCGCATCTACCGTATAGCCTGATACACCCTGGTTTGTTCCCACCGTATAGGTCTTGGAGGATTGCCCCAACTGGCGGGTGACATACGGCAGGTTGAACAGGTCGGTCAACTGCGGGTCTCGGCTGTTGACGATAATCGATATTTTATCTTCGGGACGCACCGTTATCGCCTGCACTTCCGGTAGTTTTATTTCACTCTCTCCCGGCTTCAGGTCTTGAAAATAGACCACCTGTTTGGACGAACCGCAGGAACTCAATGCCGTCACACCGGCAAATAAAATCAATAGCGAACAAATCAGTTTATATCTCTTCATACTTCTATGTGTTTCTTTACTTCTTTGTGTTTCTTGATGCCTTGGTTGATGCCTAATTGCAGCAAAGTCCACAATACGATATCGGTAATCAGCAGCCAGGTCATTCCTATCATACCAATCAGCAGCCAATTTAATACGATAAAAAACAGGGCTATGAACAATATGGATACCATCACAGCATGAGGACGCATCCCTGTTCTCAGCAGCTTGTGGTGGAAATGGTTCTTGTCCGGCATGAACGGGTTCTTACCTTCCCGGAGCCGGTGCATCACCACCCTCACCACATCGAACAGCGGCACGATGAGCGTGGAGAAAGCCAACACTAAATTGACTTGTCCCGTCCCGCCTTCACTCATGTCAATACGGCTCAGGTGGATGACCAGCAGGCTGATGATATAGCCCAATGTCAAGCTTCCCGCATCGCCCATGAACAGCTTGTGCCCGCGCTTGGCATTACCGAACACGTTGTAAAACCAGAACGGTACGATGACACCGAAGGTGGTGAAGGCTAACATGGCAAAAATATATTCCCCTTGAATGGTGCACATGCCTCCCAATACGACAAGCGCGATGCAGCACAGGCCCGAAGCCAGTCCGTCAATACCGTCTATCAGGTTGATGGCATTGGTGATATAGACTACCACAAACAGGGTAACAGGCACACCGATATATACAGGCAGGCCGTATATGCCAAACAAGCCTCCCAGCGAATTGAACCATTCGCCCGACCATACCAGCAAAAGGGCGGCGGCAATCTGCACGAGGAACTTGTAGCGGTAGCCGACCCCTATAAGGTCGTCTGTCACGCCCGTCAGGTAAAGCGTCATGCAACCAACCGCAAAGAACAGGAACTCGTAGAGCACGACATAGGGCGAAAGGTTCTCGATGGGATAACCCAAATAATAGCGTATGCCAAGCATAAAGCACATGGTGATAAGTATCACCGGGAAAAAAGACAACCCGCCAAGCCGGGGAACGGGTATGGTATGCACTTTGCGCTCGTCCGGTATATCAAACAAGCGTTTCTTGTAGGAAATCAGCAGGATTTTGGGAACGATTGCCATCCCAAGTACCAATGCCAATAACCAGGCTGTCAACAAAAACACATAGTTCATAAATAAAATAATGATTGTCTGGCTATAGGGGGGAATGAAACAATTAAAATTCTATACGTTTTTCCCGTGATAAAAAGTCGACGATATTCTTTACTTTCCGGTTATGCCATCTACAGAATGAAGCGTTGTTGCAAGAAAAAATTCTCGCGTCATAAATCCGCAATTTTTCCGTATCTCTTAGGCAATGCAAATTATGTGTGGCCTCCAAGATATTCTTAACTTTTACACTTGCCATTACAATTGGAGTCGGTGCATTGGCTACTTTCATTGGAGTAATAATAGAATCGGCATAGGCACGGCAAAGGAGAAACGCAGACCGTTCGAATGCCACCCAATAGTCATCGGTACGGTAAAGGTAGATTTGCGACAAGTTACTCGCCTCCATGAACAAGATGTCAGGTATATGACCATTTATCAATTCAATCAGTTCAACCACCGATGAATTCATGTCATTACTTTCTAAATATTTATATGAGCTGGATATACTCCATATTGACTTCAACTGCCGCTGCCAACAACATGGGCAGTTCCACCAAGAGCCGTTTTGTTTTGGAACCCCGTGTAGTCACCAAGGTTCCAATATAGCCATCCAGTTGTCCTCCGATGATACGTATCTTGCGGTTCAGCATATCCGGGGTTATTTCCTCCGGTCGGTAATATTTTGGATTTTCTGTGGCTTCCACAGCCTTGATAAAGCGTTCCATGTCTGTGTTCCTTACTACAATGGGGGTGTGCTGTACACCTAACTTGTAGCGGTATTGCAGCGTGGGGATGGCTTCAACTATAATGTCGAGTTTTTCCTTTGTTTCCTTGACGAAAAGCAAGTCTTGCATGAAAGGTACTTCCCGGTCTTCTCTTTTCCCATGAATGGTAAGCAGCTTATGCACCATCGGGGTAAAGAACTCTATCCCCTTGTCCTTGAACATCAGGTAGGCAGGTTGTTTGGCGTTTCTCCGTTTGAGGTCGCGCATCACGAACCACTGCCTTTCATCTGTCGTAAGCTGCGTTACATCCATAAACCCTACCTTATTATATTAGTTACTTTTCACAAGAAAAGAAATTGTCAGGCGACGATTATCAACCGCCTGTTGAGCGAAGGACAATTCTCTGAGTCCTGCAAGTGTTTGCGATTTACTGAAACACAAGCAGTTATATATGCTTTCTCAAAAAGTTCGGGTGTTTCACCCATTTCCACATTATTCATACTTTGCCTATTCAGGCTTAGTCAGTTTATCATTTAGTGGAGTTTGCATTTCAACTCCAATGCGGTACATCTCTTAGCAAGAGATATA
>ULUK01062914.1_pt1 | contig 35263 bp, 24 predicted proteins | sample 1958451 | NCBI WGS metagenome assembly ULUK01 (sample SAMEA4835758, study PRJEB28245) | human gut metagenome | biome: gut microbiome; material: fecal sample | place: Denmark | collected 2008
GAAATGCGTGTAGAGGAGCAGCGTGCTGCGCCTCCATCCCAACGCGACAAGATAAAACAATAAATAACACAATAAGCCCATTCGTTTTTTATTGATTGTTATTTGGTTGTGAAGAACGTCGTTTTGAGACGCAGCAACGCTACGCCTCTACAGTCGCAAGGTAAGTTTCATGGATAAACGCAAGAGAAAAAGAAAATTGTCAATCATCAATTCTCAATTGTCAATTGTTTTGGCCTCGTTCTGGTGAGCGTTAAGCGTAGGAACGGAGTGAAGCGGCCGGAGCGTCGCTGTTTGAGCCGAAGGCGAGTTTGCGGCGCGCACAGCGTAACGAAGTGACGGAGTAGCTCAGCAGACGCAGCCTTGACTTCTTTGGTTCTTTCTGGGTCAAGCCAGAAAGAACGGACATGATCTTGTCCTTATGGACATGTGAGAAGGATAAAAAAATAACGGCTGACTTCCTCTGAGGGGGAACCAGCCGTTTCTTATTATATTGATACTTTATCAGAATGTCAATCTTACACCTACTTGAGCATGCCAACGAGATGCGATATCATTTTTAGATACCTCATTGTTGCTGTTGTATGTATAAGCCGGAGTACGAGAACCATCAGCTTCTGTAGCAATTGACTGTACAGACAACGGTGATACGTTGTAAGCTGAGCTATAGCTTGCACCCCACTTTTTATTCAACATATTCGTAAAGTTCACAACATCGAATGTAACCTGAATCTTGCTTCCACGTTCTTTCAAGTAGAAGATGTCCTGAGCAATGTGCAAATCAATCTGGTGTTCCCAGTCTGACAAGTTCGAGTTACGTTCTGCATACTGTCCACGATGATTCTTTGCATAGCTATCATTCTCAATCCAGTTACCAAATGCCTGACGGCTTTCTTCGGCAGTCATCACTACTTTGCCATCTTTATTCACAAAATCTACAAAGTTCATTTTTTGCAATTCACTTTCTGTCGGAATATACAGCAAATTGTTTCCGTTCCAACCATCACCATTGTAGTCGTTTTTACCTTCATTCATCGTCAAGCTGTAACGACTACCAGAGAATGCATTATAAATAACCGAAATAGTCGTTGCCATCCAGCCATTCAAATAACGCGGAGTTGTGTAAGATGCCTGCAACATGATGCGATGAGGAATATCAAATTTAGAAAATCCTAACTCACCATCAGAATTTGTATCAATTGAGTAATTGTATTTCCAGTTAGAATAAGCAACAGAAGAAGTACCATCGTTAACTGACTTAGCATGACCAAATGTATAAGATCCTGATAAATCCAAACCAAAGTTGAAATGCTTTTCTAACAAACCAGAAATAGCATATGTATAACCTTTGTTGGTATTCTTCAAGTTAATAATACTATAGTAATCACTCTTTGCAAATGAATAGAACGGAGCCGCAGAAGCTTCAACACCCGGAATAGCATAAACTTTATCACCTGTATTTGTCAAAGCCAAGTTTTCAAAGAAGACATTATGTAAAGTCTTTGAATAAATACCTTCTAATGTAAATTTCACATCACCCGGCAAAATTTGCTCTAATGCTAAATTAGTACGGAAAACCTGCGGATATTTGAAATCCTTATCAACCGTCACGATATCCGGTTTAGCGGAAGAACCACTCATTGAGTTCATTGCACCCATTGGATCCTTAGCATATTGGCCTAAAGAAGGAGCATATTGCAATATGTTTCCTTGTCCATCTTTCACCTGATTGACCGTTGTACCCTTCTGTTCCATACCTGTATTGTTGAAAGCATTAGACAACCAAACGAACGGAACACGACCCGTAAACAAGCCTAAGCCACCACGAACTAAAGTCTTACGATCTTCATCCACATACCAACGGAAACCTGCACGAGGAGAAACCAATACTTTTGCTCCCGGCATTTCACCTACACGTGCATTCAGTCCATTTTCTTCAGCATATTTATTGAAGTTTGGATTCTCTGTTGGATTATTGAATGTCAATGGAATATCAAAGCGGATACCATAAGTCAAGTTAAAATTACGAGTGATATTCCACTTATCTTGCGCATAGAAACCAAACTGTCCAGCCTTCAATGCCGGTGCATATTTAGTATCACCACCTGTTAATGTTGGATCTGTATATTTATAAGTATATTTATAAGGTCTGTCATTCAAGAAATCATCTAGCGAGTTAAAATACCAAGCACCGTTAGAAGCCTGAATAAACAAATTTTTCATCCGATAGATTTCATTATGCGTACCGAATGTAAATGTATGATTTCCCTTATACCAAGAAACATTGTCTTCGAATGTATAAATATCCTGATCCAATGAATTGGCTCCTGAAGAAAATTCTGTACCAATAGCTGTCTTGATCATTGTTTTTTGGTCAGCACCAGCAACATTATCAATTTGAATAGTCGGTCCTTGATAAGCCACATCACGATGGTCACGCACAAATGTAGCAGAAGCACGGAACTCATTTGAGATCTGATCGGTAAAACGAGAGTTCAACTCAGCCACGATAGAGTTGGTCTTATTGTTCATCCGATAACTACTGTTATTAAATGTATAAGATTGCGTTCCTGCACTATATTTATCATCGAATGAATTATTATGCTGATAACGAACAGCCAGCTTATGATCTTTATTGATGTTCCAGTCGATACGAGCCAACAAACCAAAAGACTTGTTTTCTACGTCACGAGCAGCATAGCCATCTTGGAAGCCTGTATATTGCTGATACTTATCTGCAATTTGCTTAGCCACTTCCGGAGTCATGTAGTTATCGGTATATCCCGGATAAACGCTAGAAGGATAAGCTTCTTTCTTGGCTTCTGCACTTACGAAATAGAACAATTTATCTTTGATAATTGCGCCACCCAATGTACCACCAAATGTACGTGTATATTGTTCAGACATCGGATACTTCTCGTTATCACGAAGCGCACTGTATTTACCATACATATTTTCATTCGTGAAATAAGAATAAGCTGTAGCCTGCAGTTTGTTTGTACCTTGTTTAGTAATAGCATTGATACCACCACCGGTAAATCCACTCTGACGAACATCGAACGGAGCAACAACAACCTGGATTTCCTGAATGGCATCCATAGAAATCGGATTAGCACCCGTCTGACCACCATTCGTTCCGGAAGCAGACAAACCGAACACGTCATTACTTACCGTACCATCAATCTGGAAACTGTTATAACGGTTATTTGAACCGGCAAAAGTAATACCTCCATTCTTGGAAGTCATTGCCATCGGCATATTCTTGATCACATCGTACACATTACGATCAACCGTCGGTGTATTGACAATTTTGCTTGTCGAGAAGTTTTGGGCAGCACCGGTTTTCGCCAAAGCATCCGCCGTAATGACGATTTCATCCAATTCTTCCGAGCTAACCTGTAAATTCACATTCAAATCCAAAGCATTACCCAACTCCAATTGAAGTCCTGTAAAAGTAGATTTCTTATACCCTACATAAGAGACTTCCACTTTATACGGTCCACCAGTACGCATACCTTGAATCGTATAACGACCGTCCATGTTCGTAACAGTACCATAAAGAGTACCCGAAGGTTCGTGTACGGCTGTAACAGTAGCACCAATCACCGGCTCTTTATTATCATCCAGAACCAAGCCATTGATAGCTGAAGTTGTCACCTGAGCATCAGCACAAATAACTGTTGTAGCGGCCAATGCTGTAAGCATTAATTTAGTAGAATAATTCATATCATAAAATTTAACAGATAACCTCTATTTGTGAAAGGTGTCTTCAATAGCTATAGAAAACACCTTTCTCTTACTATAGAAAGCACCTTTCTCTTACTATTGAAGGCAGTCTTCAGAAACAGATTAATCTTAATATTTATGCAAATATAAAAATAATAACACAAATCCACAATTGCATTTTTATATAAAACGTATGACAAAACCATTTCACTTACAAATCATAAGTAAACGTCCAGTTACATACATGAACAAAAAGAATAAAGTTTCATTTTCAAATATATTACTACTTTGAAAATGAAACTTTAACATATAAATACTATCTGAAAATCAGATTAATGTACTGATCTGATTATTTCAAACCAGCTGATTCCAAAATTGAATCAACGGCAACATCCAAGCCTTCCGGATTTTTACCGCCAGCAGTAGCGAAATGAGGTTGTCCACCGCCACCACCTTGGATATGCTTCGCTGCATCTTTCACCAACTTACCTGCATGCAAGCCTTCTTTTACCAAACCTTCACTCAATGCAACCATCAAAGCACACTTGGCTCCATCTTTGATACCTCCAACGAAGAATATTTTTCCGTCCATCGGTGCTTCACCTTTAATCTGGAAAGCCAAGTCTTTGATTACTTCCACATTGGCATTTCCCTTAAAGACGATCACTTTAACACCATTCTTTTCCTGAGCATTGGCAACCAGTTCTTTCTTCAGATGCTGAACCTTTTCTTTCACGTAATCGTTAATCTGTTTCTTCAGTTCTGCATTTTCTTCGATAGACTTACGAATCGTCAAAGCCAAATTCGGCACATTGTTAAACATAGCACGCAATTCGCGGATTGAGTCTTGCAATACAAAAGTATAATCTTCAGCTGCTTCGGCTGTAACAGCTTCGATACGACGAATACCGGCAGCAACCGAACTTTCACCAACGACACGTAAAGAACCGATCATACCTGTTGCCGGAATATGTGTACCACCACACAACTCAATAGAAGTTCCGTATTTAACAACGCGAACGTTATCACCATATTTCTCTCCAAACAATGCCATGGCTCCTAATTTCTTAGCCTCTTCGATCGGCATGTTCCGATGTTCTTCCAATGGATAGTTGGCACGGATCTTTTCACCTACCAAACGTTCAACCTTACGGATTTCCTCATCTGTCACCTTCTGATAGTGTGAGAAGTCGAAACGCAAAGCGCTTGGTGATACATACGAACCTTTCTGTTCTACGTGTGTTCCCAAAACTTCACGCAAAGCCTCGTGCAACAAATGAGTGGCCGAGTGGTTACATTCACATTGAATACGTTTCTTGGCATCAATCTTTGCCGTAAACACAGCTGATACATCTTGAGGCAGTTTTTCTACAAGATGAATAGGCAAGTTGTTTTCCCGTTTCGTATCTATCACAACAACCTTTTCATCACCGTTGATCAACCATCCGGTATCACCAACCTGACCACCCATTTCTGCATAGAACGGAGTCTTGTCCAGAACAATCTGATACAATACCTTATTCTTCTGTTTTACCTGACGGTAACGAAGAATTTCTGCATCATATTCAAAGAAGTCATAACCAACAAATTCAGTTTCTCCTTCTCTCAGAATAACCCAGTCGCCTGTTTCTACAGCGGCAGCATTACGGGCACGTTCTTTCTGCTTCTGCATTTCGACATTGAATTCTTCAATATCGGCATCCATACCATGCTCGCGCAAGATCAATTCCGTCAAGTCCAATGGGAAACCATACGTATCATATAAAGTAAAGGCATCAACACCGCTGATAGTAGTCTTTCCAGCAGCCTTTGTTTCTTCCATTTTCTTATCCAGCAAACGGATTCCGGTTTCAAGTGTACGCAAGAAAGCTTCTTCTTCTTCCTTGATTACCTTTTCAATCAATGACTTCTGTGCAATCAGTTCCGGATAAGCATCACCCATTGTCTCGATCAATACCGGCAACAGTTTATACATAAAGGCTTCTTTCCGGTTCAGGAACGTATATCCGTAACGAACGGCACGACGCAAGATACGACGGATAACGTAACCAGCCTTTGCATTCGAAGGCAACTGACCATCAGCAATAGAGAAAGCAACTGCACGCAAGTGATCGGCAATCACACGCATAGCTACATCTACATTTTCTTCTTTTCCATATTCCAATCCAGACATCTGAGAGATAGCCTGAATGGTCGGCTGGAAAATATCTGTATCATAATTTGAATGCTTACCCTGCAGTGCACGAACCAGACGCTCAAAGCCCATACCGGTATCGATTACATTCATCGACAGTTTTTCCAGTGAGCCATCAGCTTTCCGGTTAAACTGCATGAAGACCAGATTCCAGATTTCAATTACCTGTGGATTATCTTTGTTGACCAGTTCACGTCCGGGAACTTGTGCTTTTTCTTCCGGCGTACGCGAATCCAAGTGAATTTCCGAACAAGGACCACAAGGACCGGTATCACCCATTTCCCAGAAGTTATCATGCTTATTTCCATTGATAATATGATCTGCCGGAACATGTTTTGCCCAGTAAGAAGCGGCCTCATCATCACGTTCCAGATTCTCTTCTTTAGAACCTTCGAATACGGTTACATACAGATCTTTCGGATCCAGATGTAATACATCTACCAAGTATTCCCAAGCCATATCAATGGCACCTTCCTTGAAGTAATCACCAAAACTCCAGTTACCAAGCATTTCGAACATCGTATGGTGATACGTGTCGTGTCCTACTTCCTCCAAGTCGTTATGCTTACCGCTCACGCGAAGGCATTTCTGGGAATCGGCTCGCCGGCGAGGTTCCGGATCACGGATTCCGAGGATAATATCTTTCCACTGATTCATTCCTGCATTGGTAAACATCAATGTAGGATCGCCCTTTACCACCATGGGCGCAGACGGCACAATTTGGTGTCCTTTAGAAGCGAAGAACGCTTTAAACGATTCACGGATTTCTTTTGCTGTCAACATAATATATCTATCTAGTTCTCGTTAATATTCTGAAAAACAATTTGCAAAAGTACAGCAAATTATTATTTTTGCAGCTATCCAAGCAACAAAATATTCAATGAAACTATTTAAAAACAGGAAAACATATTATTTATACAACCCCAACACGCTGGATTATGAACGTGTTTACCCTTCGGCCAAGGATCGGCTGTTTTCTGTTCTGCGACATTTGAGCACAGGAATTGCTTTCGGTATCGCCACGTTCTTCATTATGATGCACGTCATTGATTCGCCCCAGGAATCCCAACTGCGAAAGGAAAACAAGTTATTGCAAACCCAATATGAAGTACTGGATCTGCGTCTGAACAATGCGATGGAAATCTTGGATGACATCCAGCAACGGGACGAGAATTTATACCGTGCCATTTTTCAGGCTGAATCAATTCCTGAATCCGTCCGCAAATCCGGATTTGGCGGAACCAACCGATATAAGCATCTGATGGAACTCAGCAATGCCGAACTGGTTGTCTCGACTACCCAAAAGATGGATATGCTTCGTAAACAGCTTTATATCCAGTCTAATTCATTGGAAGAATTGATTGAGATTGGAAAGAATCAGGAAGAACGGGCAAAATGTATTCCGGCTATCCAGCCCATTTCCAACAAAGACCTACGGCAAACGGCTTCTGGTTACGGCATGCGTATCGATCCCATCTATCGTACTCCCCGTTTTCATTCAGGAATGGACTTTTCAGCCAAGGTTGGAACAGATATTTATGCGACTGGTGATGGGAAAGTCACCATGGCTGGTTGGAAACAAGGTTATGGTAACTGTGTCATGATTGATCATGGCTATGGATATCAGACCTTATACGGACATATGAGTAAGTTTAAGGTCCGTGTCGGACAAAAGGTAAAACGCGGAGAAGTAATTGGTGCTGTCGGAAATACCGGAAAGTCAACCGGTCCTCATTTGCACTATGAAGTGATTGTACGCGGCCGTTACGACAACCCGTCCAAGTATTATTATATGGATCTGACGCCGGAAGAATACGACCGGATGATCCAGATTGCCGAAAATCACGGTCAGGTAATGGATTAAGAGGAGAAATTACAGTATGACCATCAAGAAAGACAAACTCCAGAAATTATACTATTCCATCAGCGAGGTGGCACAGATGTTTGATATCAATGAGTCGGCACTTCGGTTTTGGGAGAAAGAGTTCGACATGATCAATCCGCGGAAGAACGAGAAAGGGACTAGGTTCTACAAAGAGGAAGACATTGAATCCGTCCGCGTAGTCTACTACCTGCTTAAAGAACAAGGCATGACATTAGCTGGAGCCAAGAAGAAGTTGCGCGACAACAAAGAGAAAGTCATCCGGCAGGTGGAAGTAGTCAACAAGCTCAAACTCATCCGGGCAGAACTATTATCTATCAAAGAAGCATTCGACAGGATTGATCCAGAGGAATAATTTATTCAGCTTTCGCAAGGTTTTACGCCGGAAAAGCCGTACCTTCGCCAGGCAATTACGAATTAATAAACACAATAGTATATGGAAATTACAGGAAAAATCATAGCCGTCTTGCCCGAGCAAGGTGGTGTCAGCAAGAACGGTAACGAATGGAAAAAGCAGGAATACGTATTGGAAACGCACGATCAGTATCCCAAGAAAGTTTGTTTCCAGTTGTTTGGTGCAGACCGTATTGCTCAAGCAGCTATCCAGCCAGGAGAAGAACTGACTGTTTCATTCGATATCGAAAGCCGTGAATATATGGGAAAATGGTACACCAACATCAATGCCTGGAAAGTAGAACGCCCTGCAGCAACCCCCATGAATGCAGCTCCTGCAGACATTACACCTGATAATATTATACCTTCTGGTGCTCCGATGGCTGCTCCCGATTTCGGTCCTTCTAATCCAGTAGATGATCTGCCCTTCTAACAATTGATAAATATAAAACAGGCACGAACTTCTATCCATTCGTGCCTGTTTTATTTATATCTTCATCAATCGGCGATACGGGAAACAGACTTGATATTCTCAATCTTCGAAAGACGTACGCACAACTTCTGAATATCTTCTACATCGTGTACTTTCAATTTGATGCGTCCCTCAAATACGCCATCTTTGGCCTCAATCAAAAGGCGGATAATATATACATTAAACTCCTCGGAGATGATTTTCGTTATCTCATTCAACACACCCAACGAGTCGATACCTTTGACTTCGAGCGTTGCCTCAAAAGATGAAAGCTGATGACTGCTCCATACCGTATTTAAAATACGCTCACCAAAGCTACTCTTCAAACGCATGGCAATAGGACAAGAACGTTTGTGAACAACTACATTCCCGTCGTCGTTGATAAAACCTAATGATTCATCACCCGGAATCGGTTTACAACACTCAGCTATCACATAATTACGCTCGAAGGCTTCTTCTTTCAGGATATACGGTTTCTTCTTGTCATAAACCGGTTTTTCCTTCGTTTGCGTCTCATTAACGGCCTCTTCCGGAGTCGATTTTGAATACTTGGTTGCCCGACGTAAGGCTTGCTTTACATATTTAAAGAGACCGTTTTCATCTTTCTCCCGGAAAAGCTTACGAACATTTTCCGGCAACACTACATCACCTCTCTCAACTGAATAGTACAAGTCGTCACGCTTACTGAAGCCATAATACATCGCCAGCTTATCCAAATTCTGAGCTGAAGGTTCTACTCCCGACTTCTGGCAGGCTGCTAACACCTTCGCTTCTCCACCTTTGATCGTTTCCTTTCGGATACGACGCACCACAGCAGTAATCTTGGTTCGTGCTCTAGCCGTCGTCACAAAATTCAACCATTCCGCCTGCGGTGTCTGTGATCGGGAAGTCAATACTTCGACCTGATCTCCGCTACTCAACTTGTGACTCAAAGGAACCAGTTTATGATTTACTTTCGCACCAATACATTTGTTTCCCACATCAGAGTGCAAAGCATAAGCAAAATCCAAAGCAGTCGCACCTTGTGGCAAGGTCTTCAATTCACCCTTTGGGGTAAAAACAAATATTTCAGATGAAAAGAGATTCAATTTAATAGTATCCAGAAAATCCAAGGCATTTGGATCTGGACTTTCAAGAATTTCGGTGATTGTCTGAAGCCATTTATCCAGTTCCGTATCTTCCTCAACATGATTTTCCTTATACTTCCAATGCGCAGCAAAACCTTTCTCTGCAATGTCGTCCATTCGGCGACTACGGATCTGTATTTCTACCCATTGTCCGTCCGGTCCCATTACGGTCAGATGCAATGCCTGATATCCATTAGCCTTCGGACGACTTACCCAATCCCGAATACGATCCGGACGGATACGGTAAATATCCGTAATCGCAGAATAGATATCCCAGCACTGGTTCTTTTCATCCACTCCTGGTAACGGATCGAAAATGATACGAACGGCATAAATATCATAAATATCTTCGAAGGCAACTTTCTTTGCCTGCATCTTGTTCCAAATGGAATAAATGGATTTCACGCGGGCTTTCATTTCATAGTTCAGCCCCATTGCCTTCAACTTGGCATCCACCGGTTCGGCAAAATGTTTGAATAAAAGTTCGCGGGCAGAAGCTGTTGCTTCCAGTTTCCGGCGGATAGCTTCATACTCCTGCGGATGTTCGTATTTGAAACTCAGGTCTTCCAGTTCTGTCTTAATGGAGAATAAACCAAGGCGATGCGCTAACGGAGCATACAGATAAAGCGTTTCACCCGCAATCTTAAATTGCTTGGCAGGCAACATGGAACCTAAAGTACGCATATTATGCAGGCGATCGGCGATCTTGATCAAGATCACACGAATATCATCACTCATCGTCAGGAGTAACTTACGGAAGTTTTCCGCTTGTGCAGAAGCTTGTTCACCAAAGATACCACCTGAGATTTTAGTCAGTCCGTCCACAATCTGCGCGATCTTATCGCCAAACATATTGCGAATATCTTCTACGGTATATTCCGTATCTTCCACCACATCGTGTAACAAGGCAGCACAAATAGAAGTAGAACCCAATCCCATCTCACTGCAGACAATCTTGGCTACAGCGATCGGATGCATGATATACGGTTCTCCTGAACGACGTTTCACACCGTCGTGTGCCTGCTTGGCAAAATTGAACGCCTTGGTTATACGTTCTACCTTACGGCGATGATTGGAATTCAGGTAATCCTGTAACAGGTCATTAAACCCGTCTTGTATCATTTGTTCGTCAGGAGACAGTTTTGACGCTTCCGTTGTTCCTGCATTTGGTTTATTTGTATTTAGCATGTCCTTCATTTCTTCCATGGCACAACCTCCCAGCTTTATGATGTGTAAACACAAATATAGGAAATATTTGTTAAGGGCATACTATTTGGGCAAGAAAAAGAAAAAACAATCTTATCCGACCGGGATTTTCAATACTTGTCCCGGAATAATTTTGGAATCCGACAGGTTATTGGCCTGTTTCAATGTTTGTGCTGACACTCCGGGATATTTGGATGCTATCGAATACAAGGATTCTCCCGAACGAACCTTGTGGGCGATATAACCGTCTTTCTTTTCTGCTTTTTGGGCAGGCGAAGCTGATACAGCTCTCTCCTTCTGGGCATTCTTGGCAGACAAATAAACACCACCGTTATCAACATACAGCTTCAGACGTTTTCCGCGTGCCAGCCGGTTCGATGATAAACGGTTCCATTTCTTGATTTCTTGTGGTGTGACACCATAGCGATTAGCAATCGTATAGATATTCTCATTCTTCAAGACAATATGCGTCACCTGTTCCCGAGTCGCTACTCCCGAAGTAGAACCACCACTGATCGTAACAAGGTAAGAAGGCAAAAACTCTTCTACCCGATACTGATAGATGGAGTCTTCTTTATCAACAAACGCATACGTATCACTTGCCGGAAGTTTCAATACGGCATCACCGGTATTTCCGGGAACTATATCCCGTTTATATTGCGGATTCAAAGCCCTTAACTGTTCCAAGTCTACCTGAAGCACTTCTGATACTTGTTGCAAATGCAGCATCTTGTTCACATGAATGGTATCTGTTGCCAGAGGTAAATTGGTCTCCAACGGACAAAGGTTGTGATCGCAATAATAATTCATCACATAATTAGCGGCAATAAACAACGGTACATACGAACGGGTTTCTTTCGGCAAGTAAGGAAATATATCCCAGAAGTTCGTCTTTCCACCCGAACGTTTGATTGCTTTATTGACATTTCCCGGTCCGCAATTATAGGATGCCATCACCAGACTCCAGTCTTTATAGATAGCATACATATCCTTGAAATAGGCGCAAGCTGCTTCTGTAGCCTTCACCGGATCGCGACGGTCGTCTACCAAACTGTTAATCGTCAATCCATATTGTTTACCGGTCGGAAGCATGAACTGCCACAACCCGCAAGCTCCAACTCGCGACAAAGCAACCGGATTCAAGGCACTTTCAACCACAGCCAGGTATTTCAGCTCGATAGGCAAGCCATGTTTATCAAGTACTTCTTCTATGATTGGGAAATAATAGTCAGCCATGCCCAACATATAACGCACCAGATTTCGGCGCCGTTCGGTATAAAGATCAATACAATCGCGTACTACATTGTTATATGGCATGGGGATAATACGGGGCAAACTAGCCAAACGGCTGGCATATACCGAGTCGGGGAAATAAACATTCTCTTCATCATCATGACAATAATCCTCCCGTTTGGTGAAATACTGTACATGCCATGAATGAAGTAAACTATCAATATCCGAATCCAGACTTTCCGGAATAATACCAACTATTTCTTCTACGATCGAATCGGCAGGCAATGTCGAACTGGGATATTCCTGTTCCAATTCTTGTCCGCATATCGGCATCGCACCGTATGCTAAACATACCAACAAAACAACTAGTCTTTTCATGCTACTAAAACTTGATACTGCAGTTTAATCCATACGATCGGGAACTATAAGCCGTCTGTGGTGTAACCGAAGGCTCCCAATGCATGGATAAATCCGGAGATATGTCAAAATCAAACAGCTGGGCATCCACATAGGCATCAATAATAGACAACGCGTAAACACCAACTGTTATGATAATACTTAAATCACGATAACGGCGGTAATAATCTTTCCGGTTCTTCAACTGGGTCTGGAAATTGGTATTGGTAACCCATTCTTTCGGATCATACCCGACACCTAAGAAATCCTGCCAACTAGTATGAAACTCTTCTACCGGCCGGTTCGGCTCTTCCGCATCCATCATAATATCCTTATAGGCAGTAGAGTAGTCCTGATAATTACGATTATTCCACGTTACCGCATACATACAACCCATCAAACCTCCGTAAACAATGGGCAATTTCCAGAACTTCCGGTTATAAATCTGACCTAAACCCGGAACAAGAGCCATCAAAACGGCTTTCTTCGGATCCGGTTTGAATTCCATCTTGATTTGGGCCGGCTTCGGCAAAGAATCAGCCGCCAGCATCACCGACCGCACAGTCGAATCGGCAGCTGCTTCTATCCGCGAGGAATCAGCCTTTATTTCAAACGACTTCGCATCTTGGGCAAATCCCCACGACGAACAACTTATAAAAGCCAGACAAACAAGTAGAATCCGGTATATCATTTCAAATTATCCAACAAGCTGATCAATTTTTCCAACTCTTCTTCTGAAGCAAACGGGATCGTTATCTTTCCTTTTCCCTTTTTATTACAAACTAGCTGAACTTTCGTCTGGAAAAATCTCGACAAATGTTCTTTCAACAGATCAAATTCTTCAGGCAGGGTTTCCTTTTTCTTCTCCTCATCGGCTGGTTTCTGAGGCAATGTTTCTCCCTCAGCCACCGAACGGACCATTTCTTCTACCTGACGGACCGACAAACCTTCTGCCAGAATCTGCTCATAAAGAGCCAACTGTACTTCAGGATCTTCAACAGGCAATAAGGCACGTGCATGTCCCATATCAATTCGTTTATCTTTCAGCCCAACCTGAATTTCGGCCGGCAATTTCAGCAAACGAAGATAATTGGCGATTGTAGCTCTTTTCTTTCCGATCCGTTCACTCAGCTTTTCCTGAGTCAATCCGTAGGTTTCGATCAGTTTCTGGTAAGCCAAAGCGATTTCGATAGCATTCAAATCCTCACGCTGGATATTTTCTATCAATGCCATTTCCACCACATTGTCATCAGCTGCCGTACGGATATACGCCGGAATGGAAGTAAGTCCAGCCATTAAAGAAGCCCGGTAACGACGTTCTCCTGAAATGATCATATACTGCTCTGCTCCGGTTTCCTTGAGTGTAATCGGCTGAATTACTCCTAACGAACGGATCGAAGCGGCCAGTTCTTCCAAGGATTCTTGCTCGAATACAGAACGAGGCTGTTCTGGATTGGGCTGGATTTTACTCAACTCAATCTCACTAATAGACGATGAGCCACTTGTCTTCAAGTCATCCATCGTAATCAATGCATCCAAACCACGGCCCAAAGCCGATCTTTTCATTACCATAAATCTCCCTTCTTAACCGACAATATCAACTATTACTTATTCTTATCCATTAATTCCTGTGCCAATTGCATATAATTCAGTGAACCCTTCGAATCGGCATCATACAAAAGCACCGGCTTTCCATAGCTGGAAGCCTCACTTAACTTCACGTTCCGTTGAATGACGGTATTAAATACCAAATTCTGGAACGGGCGCTTTACTTCTTCATAAATCTGGTTAGCCAAACGAAGGCGTGAATCATACATGGTCAGCAAAAAACCTTCTATCTCTAATACCGGATTTAGTTTTGACTTGATAATCTTAATTGTATTCAGCAATTTGCTAATTCCTTCCAACGCAAAATATTCACATTGTACCGGGATAATCACTGAATCGGCTGCTGTCAGCGCATTGACAGTAATTAATCCCAACGAAGGTGAACAGTCTATCAGAATATAATCATACTTTGTTTTCAGAGGAACCAGTATGTGTTTCAATATCTGTTCGCGATTGTCCATATTCAGCATCTCAATCTCCGCACCAACCAAATCTATGTGAGATGGAATAATGTCCAAACCTTCTATTTCCGTTGGTACGACGGCTGTCTGTGCATCATTTCCGTTTACCAGACATTCATAAATGGAAACTTCCACATTTCGGATATCAACTCCCAAACCGGAAGAAGCATTTGCCTGCGGATCAGCATCAACAACCAATACTTTCTTTTCTAGGGCGGCCAATGAAGCGGCTAAATTGATCGTCGTTGTTGTTTTACCAACCCCGCCTTTCTGATTTGCCAAAGCAATAATCTTTCCCATAAAATTGTACCCATTAAAATCCGGGTACAAAACTAAACATTTAAAATTGAATCACATTCGTTTATTCTGAAACAATCGTTGCATTGTTGATAACTTTCGTGAATTGTTGATAACTTATCAGACGTTTATTGGAGACTTTCTTCCTGTTGCCGCATTTCTTTATTTCTTTTCCGATCCAACCATACACCTGTAATATACAACGGTACAGCCAGTGCACAGGTTAAAACCAACGACAGATAAGGTGTCATTTCTTCCAGAATAACACGCATGGTTAATTTATTGACATACATGTAATAAAAAGCACCTGCGGCAAGTAGCAGATACACCAGAAACCAACCCAACCAGGAAGCTATAGAAGGCATATTCGGTACAAAAGCAATTTTAGCTGCCTGTTGCTGACGTATCAAAGCCATGATACGGGTATTCAACGAGGCGGAAGGGCGTTCGGCCGTTCCTTCCATCAAGCGGCGAGTCAGTCGGTCAAGATCCTTATTTTCCATATTTACAGCAAATTTCTCATTTCATTCTTCATTCGCTTTTCCAACGCTGTATAGAAATGTTTACGCGCCCGGAAAAGTTTTGTTTTCACATTCGATTCGGAAAGATCCGTGATTTGAACGATCTCTTCCACCGAACATTCATCCAGATAATATAATGTCAATAACAGAGCCTCATCTTTTTCCAGTGTCTTCAATATCTGCGAGATGATTTCTTTTCTATCTTCTCTCTCCAGCAGGGAAGTAGCGGTTTCTTGTTCTGCCAGAGAGACATCTCCGGCCTCTACTTCGTCATAATCCGAAAAAAGATGTTGCCCGCGCAAAGCAGTCAAAGCCGTCCGGTAAACAATCCGATAAAACCAGGAAGAAAACTTACTGTCAAAACGAAAGTCAGGCAGAGCCTGATACATTTTCAAGAATGCATCCTGTACTACTTCTTCGGCATCCTCCCGGTTTTCCACGATTCGAACGGCTATGGTATAGGCCATTTTCTCATATTTGGCTACCAGGCATGAGAAACTCTGCATGTCTCCCGCCAGAATAGCGGCTATCCAACGACGTTCATCCATTGATTACAGTTGTTCGATCCTACGCTCAGTATCTGCATTCATTTTCTTGTCTTCCAAACGCTCTTTCATCTGCAATTTGCGGGAAAGTGCGAAATAAACAATGAAACCAAGACCGCCGAACAAAACAGCAAACGTAGGGATCACCATAAACTCAAAATCGTTTTCCGGAACCGATGGTTCAACAAACATACCTACAATCAGGCCGATTGCCAGTCCCACCATAAACAAACCATTTCGCAATGCCGGATAACGGTTTGGACTTCGTTCGGGTTCTGCCAAGATAACTCCCTTATCAATCATCTTGATGCGTTCTTCGTGACGGTTACGAAGCAGAATAACCCATCCTGTACCTAAGGCTGCAACCGGGAAAATAAAAATACCGATAACGGCTACCAATCCTATTAATTCATCCATATCTGTAACTTTTTAAATGGTTAGTAATTAAGTTCATTTGTCCATAAGACTACACGACTTAAACTCTGGTTACAGAAAAGCCCGAGATTAACACATCTTAACCTCGGGCTCTTTATTCAATTGTTCAACTATATATTAGTCAAGAACCTTAATACGAATGTTACGATACCATACGTTATCACCATGATCCTGCAAACCGATGAAACCTTCTTTCTTTTCACCACCGCAGTTCAACAGCAATTCGTATGCCAACGGCCATTTGTCTTTGCTGAATTTACTCTTATCCAACATTTCTTTCCAAGCCGGAGTCCACATGTGGTATTCAACAACTGGAGAATCACTGTTCAGATAATGAGCGATTGTTCCTTTGTAGCAAAGGATCTTACCCTTGTTCCATTCGCCATAAGGTTTAGCATTCTGCGGTTTAGCCGGAATCATATCATACAAAGAAGATGATTTACGGTTACCGTCAACGCCTAACTTAGCATCTGGATGGTTTTCGTTATCCAATACCTGGTATTCCGGAGCAGAAATATATGAAGGCTGACCTTCAACTTCCTGAATCATGATAAATACACCAGAGTTGGCACCTTTGTCAACCTTCCATTCAAATTCCAATTCGAAGTTGCTGAACTTGTGAGCAAAAATCAAATCGCCACCGTCCTTAGCACCAGCTTCACCATTTCCTGAACCTTTGATGTGGATAGCGCCATCATCTACAACCCAAGCTGCCGGAACATCTTCACGGTCATAACCACGCCAACCGTTCAATGTCTTACCGTCAAACAAAGTGATCCAGCCATCGTTGTCTTTCGGGAAAGCAGACAAATCAACTGTCGGAAGATCCAATAATTTGTACTCAGGAGCTGCTGCTTCTGCTGCAGGTTCTTCTACCGGAGTTGTTTCAGCTGTTTCTGCTTTTTTGCCTCCATTACAAGATGCAAAGCACATCATCAGTGCTGCTGCACCAGCAAATAATACTGACTTTTTCATTTTACTTTTTTATTTTGTTTAAAACCTTATTATCTAGGCATATCAGGCAACTTCCAACCGTCACGGTAGTTATGCTTGATCAATTCAGCTGCGAACTGCTTAGCGTTAACCGGTTCTGTCCAATCTTTGTTGAATGAAGGATGACCATCATGAATAGTGAAACCATCCTTAATACAAGTCTTGATTGTTTCGTTGTCTGCGATATTAGTGAACTGCATGTTCTGACCATCCCATTCCAATACTTTATTCAAAGCCTGCAGACGGATAGCCAATACACCCATTACTACCATTTCGTTGAATGGACCTGCTTCCAAGAAGTTAGATTTCAATACACGACGATTTTCTTTGCTTTCCTTACATGCAGCAACCCAATCCATTTCGTGACCACCACCCATAGCGTTTTCTACGCGACGGCATACTTTCGGAGCATTAGGCACACGACCTGACAACAAGAACGGTTCCTGACCATAGCAACCACAAATCAATGTATCTTTTGTTCCATGGAAGATTGTTAAACCACCACCAGGACCCATCAATTGCTTACCCTGCGGGAATCCTTTTGGACGATCCGGCATCATACCACCATCATACCAGTGAACTTCTACTTCCGGCATTGCTACCTTCGGCATATTTTCACGAGCCGGGAAAGTTAATTTTACATGCTGAGCCTGAGGAGCACAAGCATTCAACAACAATGTTGAAGAGCCTTCTACTTTAGTAGGATAGCCTAACTTCAAAGCTTTAAACGGCTGATGCATGATGTGGCAAGCCATATCACCTAACGCACCTGTACCATAATCCCACCATCCACGCCAGTTCCAAGGATGATAGATAGCGTTATACGGATTCAATTTAGCAGGACCAGTAAACAAATCCCAGTTCAATGTCTTCGGAATACGGTCTTCTTTTTCAGGAGCATTCAAACCTTGCGGCCAGATAGGACGGTCTGTAGCACATTCTACTTTGTAAACGTCACCGATTTCACCGTTCCAGATCCATTCGCAAACCAAGTCTGTTCCTTCTGCTGAAGAACCCTGGTTACCCATCTGTGTAGCAACACCTGTTGATTTAGCCAAGTTTGTTAACAAACGAGATTCATATACAGAGTGAGTCAACGGTTTCTGGCAATATACGTGTTTTCCCAGAGTCATCGCATCGGCAGTAATCATAGCGTGAGTATGGTCGGCTGTAGCAATGATAACGGCATCAATAGAGCTAGCCATTTCATCGTACATCTTGCGATAATCCCAATATTTCTTAGCGTTTGGATGTTCATCGAATACACCTTTAGCATATTTCCAGTCAATATCGCAAAGAGCAACAATGTTTTCTGTTTTCTTTACATTGTTGATATTGGCATGACCCATACCACCGATACCTACGGCAGCAATATTCAACTTGTCAGTCGGAGCTACATATCCGTGACTTTTTCCTAAAATAGAATTAGGAGCAATTGTAAACGCAGCTGCAGCCGCAGCGCTTCTCTGAAGGAATGATCTTCTACTAATTGACATAATAATTAAATTTATAGATTAGCACACTAATGTTTTTCACTTATCTCACATCTTGATCCACTATGCAGTGGACCAAGGTTGTTGCAAATATAAGGATACATTAATTACCAACAATCATATTTCCGATAAAATCTTTAATAAAATAATTTTTTTTAACAGCAAAATCCGCCATATTTCAACTATCAGACTGCATTCAGTTGTCAGAAAGTGACGAATCTTTGAATAAAAACAGACCGATATTCATATCTAATAATCAGACAGACAAGTTTGTATATTATTGTTTTAAACTGGGTAACCAGTTGCTTCTTGGTATAAAGAATACGACTTTTCAATTTTTTGACAGCTGTCAAAAAGCTTTTTCATATATGTGATAAAGCTTTAGCACAGCTGTCGAAAAGCTTTACGACTACTGTGCTAAAGCTAAAAAGTAATAGGATTTTTACCTCTTGCCGGTAGGATATGAAAAAATCTTACAGATATTACCCGCAACTTTTTTCTAGTCTTGCTGTTTATATAATAAGGAATAGAACATCCGATTCGGATTCCGGGAAGAAATGATAGGCAGAAACAACCTGAAGACACCTCGAAAATGAAGACGTACATACGGAATATCTACGATTTTTACCGGGAAGGTTTCCTGAGCATGAGGCTGGGAAAACTTCTCTGGCTGATTATCCTGATCAAGCTCTTCATTATTTTCTTCATCCTAAAACTCTTCTTTTTCCCTGATTTCCTGGGGAAATATAAGACGCCGGTAGAAAAGGAAGAATATGTTTCCGGGGAATTGGTCAACCGGGCTCATTCATTTATTAAATAACATCATGTACCATGATTGCGAATATTGACACCTCATTGATCGACTGGTCGAGAGCTCAGTTTGCTCTCACAGCCATGTATCATTGGCTTTTTGTGCCTCTTACATTGGGTTTGGGTATCATCCAGGCCCTGATGGAAACGCTGTATGTAAAAACGGGTAAGGAGTATTGGAAAACGACTGCCCGTTTTTGGATGAAACTGTTTGGAATTAATTTCGCCATCGGTGTTGCGACCGGATTGATTCTCGAATTTGAATTCGGGACAAACTGGTCTAATTACAGTTGGTTTGTAGGAGACATATTTGGAGCTCCGCTTGCCATCGAAGGGATTGTGGCCTTTTTTATGGAAGCAACCTTTATAGCCGTTATGTATTTCGGCTGGGAGAAGGTGAGCAAACGCTTCCATCTGGCTTCCACGTGGCTGACGATTGCCGGAGCAACACTTTCGGCCTTATGGATTCTGGTAGCAAACGCCTGGATGCAATATCCGGCAGGTATGCACTTCAATCCGGATACCGTGCGAAACGAAATGCTTGATTTCTGGGCAGTAGCTCTTTCTCCGGTAGCCATCAATAAGTTTTTCCATACGGTTTTGTCCGGTTGGGTAACAGGAGCAACCTTTGTCATTGGTGTGAGTTGCTGGTATTTATATAAGAAACGCGAACAGGCTTTTGCGCTGCGAAGTATCAAGGTGGGAGCTATCTTCGGATTAGTGGCTTCCATTCTCTTGCTTTGGACCGGTGATGGTTCGGCTTATCAGGTAGCCGACAAGCAACCAATGAAACTGGCTGCCATGGAAGGTTTGTATCAAGGTGAAAAAGGAGCCGGACTGGTGGGTATTGGAATTCTGAATCCAAACCGTAGTTCGTATGACAGCCCGGAAGATCCATTCCTCTTCAAAATAGAAATCCCAAAGATGCTTTCACTGCTGGCAGAACGGGACGCAGATGCCTTCGTTCCGGGCATTACCGACCTGATTGACGGTGGATATACGGATAAAACAGGGCAACCTGCCTTATCAGCCGAAGAAAAGATTGCCAAAGGGAAACTGGCCATTCAAGCATTAGCCGATTATCGCCAGGCCAAGAAAGAGAAAGATGAAGCCGGTATGGCAGCTCATCGGACTGTATTGGAAGAGAATTTCGCCTACTTCGGATATGGATACCTGCAAGATCCGTCGGAACTGATTCCTCCGGTCGGACTCTCGTTCTATTCATTCCACATAATGGTCCTTTTGGGCGGATACCTGATTCTGCTCTTCCTGGCCATTTGGATACTGCACCGGAGATCCGCTTTCCTCCAAATGCATTGGTTACATCTCGTTGCTTTATGGAGTATTCCTTTGGCTTATATAGCGGGACAGGCTGGATGGATTGTGGCAGAAGTAGGCCGACAACCGTGGGCAATCCAGGATATTCTGCCAACGATAGCCGGTATTTCCCGACTCGAGACGACTTCGGTGCAAACAACCTTCTTCCTCTTCCTGATTCTGTTTACCGTTTTGCTCATAGCCGAACTGCGGATTTTGATCAAGGCTATTCAAGCCGGACCGGAAACAGAAACAGCCCATTCACAGACTAACGAATACGAGTAATATCTTAAATGAAATAATTCTATGGAAACATCAACTTATATATTCTTACAGCATTACTGGTGGTTTCTCATTTCGCTTTTAGGCGGACTACTGGTTTTCCTTTTATTTGTTCAGGGCGGCCAGTCGTTGTTGTTCCAACTCGGAAAGACGGAAACCCAACGACAGCTACTCCTCGAATCGACCGGAAAGAAATGGGAACTGACGTTCACTACCCTGGTTACTTTCGGCGGAGCCTTCTTTGCTTCTTTCCCATTATTCTATTCGACCAGTTTCGGTGGTGCTTACTGGGTATGGATGCTCATCTTGTTGTGTTTCGTATTACAGGCAGTCTCATACGAATACCAGATGCGGAAAGGAAACCTGCTCGGTAAAAAGACCTACCGCATCTTTCTGCTGATTAATGGAATTGTCGGACCCGTCTTATTAGGTACAGCCGTCGGAACCTTCTTCAACGGCGCCGAATTTATCGTGAATAAAGAACAATTAAGCGTTCTTTCTATGCCTGTCATTTCCCAATGGGCAACGCCTTGGCATGGATTAGAGGCCGTATTGAATATCTGGAATGTCTGCTTGGGAATTGCCGTCTTTTTTCTGGCTCGTGTTTTAGCCATCCTATACTTTATGAATAATATAGACGACGAATCCATCAGAAGCCAAAGCTGGAACCGCTTGTTGCCTGAAAGTATCGCATTCCTGCTGTTCTTCCTGGCTTTCCTGACCCATTGGTTGATAGCCGATGGCTTTGCCGTCAATCCGGATACACAGGAAATCTTTATGCAGCCCTACAAATATGCCCTGAACCTACTGGAAATGCCCTATGTAACCGGCATCTTACTGGTTGGTGTAATCTTGGTTTTATGGGGAATCGGGAAAACTTATCTGAATCCTTCCTATCGGGAAGGCATCTGGTTCAGCGGAACGGGAACAGTGCTGACGGTTCTTGCCCTTTTATTGTGTGCAGGTTGGAATCATACCGCTTACTATCCGTCAATAACCGACTTACAAAGTTCACTGACACTGCAGAACAGTTGTTCCAGTCCGTTTACCCTGAAAGTCATGAGTTACGTATCTATCCTGATACCATTCGTCCTGGCTTATATTTTCTATGCATGGAGAGCTATCGACTTAAAACCGGGAAAGAAATAAACGGAAGGAACAGGCTTATAAAACTAGAAACGGCGTAGCTTCCCGCTAGGCCGTTTCTACATTTAACCGTTTTAAACAAAAAGAAAAAGTTAGTCAAGGTTTAACTTAATAACCATTTTAAGATGATCATAACTATCTTTACTTAAAAAGGACAGCGAACAAATATAATAATATAAACTCGAAACAAACAAGTAAAAGCTGTCATTTTCAAGTTTTTTTACACAATCCTTGAAGATTTACATTATCTTTGCACAAATGTTTCATTCTTATGGCGGATTTTGAACTGAATATTTTAGGTTGTGGCTCAGCTTTACCCACAACACGTCATTTAGCTTCTTCACAAATCATTGACTTGCGGGACAAATTGTATATGATTGACTGTGGAGAAGGAACACAAGTACAAATGCGGCGGATGCGAATCAAGTTCAGCCGTCTGAATCATATCTTTATATCGCACTTGCACGGTGATCATTGCTTTGGTTTACCCGGTTTAATATCTACCTTGGGCATGTTGGGAAGGAATGGCGACTTATTCATTCATGGTCCGAAAGAATTAGGTACCTATCTGGACGCCATGCTGCAGTTGTTTTGTCAGGGGTTGCCTTTCCATGTCCAGTTCAATCCGGTCAATACGCAGGAACATGCGTTGATCATGGAGGATCGTTCGGTTTCCGTCTATTCGATTCCGCTTAAACATCGGATTCCCTGTTGCGGATTCCTTTTCAAGGAAAAGCAGCGGGACGCGCATATCATCCGCGAAATGATCGACTTCTACCAGATCCCAGTAAAAGATATTCAATACATCAAACAGGGAGCGGATTACATCACGCCCGAGGGGAAATGTATTCCGAATCATCTCCTGACTCGTCCGGCAACACCGGCCCGTACCTATGCTTATTGTTCGGATACAGCCTATCTGCCGGAAATCATTCCTTACATTCGTCAAGTCGATTTATTATATCACGAAGCGACCTTTAAGGATGCCGATGCAGCCCGAGCCCACGAGACGTTTCATTCAACAGCCAAGGAAGCGGCAACCATTGCCCGTGACGCCGAAGTGAAGCGATTGCTGATCGGACATTACTCAGCCCGCTATGAAGATCCGTTACCACTCAAACAAGAAGCTGTAAAGATTTTCCCTGAAACGACACTGGCAAAGGAAGGAATGAAAATCAACTTGTAAGGGAATTAGAAAATTAACAAGTCTGAGAAAGGAACAGATCATCACAAAACAAGGTTTTAGACAGCTAAACGACACTATCTAAAACCTTGTATCTACCGAAAGCTTATTAACCACTCAATTATTTCATCCGGATATTCATATTCGAATACGAACCGCCATCAAAATAGATCGAACCGTTCTTACCGCCGTTCACTTCATAATATACGGCATCCTTTTCTTTCTCGCTCTTGGATGGCTCAAAGCCATGCAGTTTACAATGACCATATTTCAGATTTTCTCCTTTCACCCGGAAAGAAGCCGATGAAGGCAAGGCCAATTTTACGGTACTGTAACGAGCTTCAACATGGATATCCTTGAATTTACCATTCACTTCATCCATCTCAAGTGTACTATAATCTAACGATTCGACCTTCAGATCGTCTGACAGATAACCGATCTTACATGTACTGTATTTCACATCGGCAGTCATAGACTGTACTTTCTCGGCTTCCAGCTGACCGTATATTAAATCAATGGCCAACTGACCAATTTCACCTACCTGTAGATTCGAATAGTTACTGTCTGCATTCAAGGTTGAAGCAGACTGGACCGTAGCCTTACCACAAAAGCGCAGATCGAAATCACCTGCCTGCAAGGAACCTAACGTCACATTACTGTATTGGGCATCCAACTGTAACGACTGTTCAAAGCTACCGCCTTCTATATTGCCAAACTTAACAGTCAGTTGACAACGGGCCGGATTCTTAGCAGGCATCAGGATATTCCCGAAATTCTGTTCCAGCTTGCTGGAAATCCATGAAGGCATACTGACATAATACTGGACATCCAGTTTACCCTTACGGACCGAAACATCCGACATCTCGGTGATACCCGAAATAATATTTCCTTGTTTATCAAACTTGATCTTAATCCGATCCAGATTTCTCTTGTTGTCCTGCTCATTACGCGACTTGACTTCAACTACTACCCGGAATGCCACTTCTGCTTTGTCCCAATGGGTAATGGTGATTCCTCCGTATTTGTTGGAGATAAACAGTTCATCACTCTTGTTGGCCGGGAAACTCTTTTCATATTCCTTCTTGTTCAGTTCATCCGGCTCTGCGGCCTGCGCAGCCAGACAGAAAAGCATACACATGCATGTGCACCAAAATCGTAATAACGTTGCTTTCATATTATTCTTCGTTTTTAAGTTTCTTCGTTTTATATTCGTCTTGCTAAATAATAACCTACCAACCAATCACTCTTCCTTCACCCGATTCAGTTGCTGGCAAAGGATTTGCATGCTGTTCAGACTGTTCTGGTATTGCTGGTTGATGGCAAAGATACCTTCATCCGAACAAGGCAAAGTGGGCAGTACCTGATTGTCGAATTGTTGACAGGAAGCTTCTATCTGCAAAGCCGCTTCCAATAAATGCGTCACCGCTTCGGAAGGATTTTCCTTGCTGGCCGTTTCCAGTTCCATCAGATGATCTTCCAGTTGCATCCGGTAATAAGTATGTAATTCACCCATTTCTGAATGGAGTTCGCAGACATATGCGTCAGGAGAAACCGGCTGATGCATCCAGAAAGGAACAGACAAGCAGAAGAACAAGGCAACAGCCGCAGCCAACGGAACCAGCTTATGCCATAACGGAACGGTTTTCTGTGTTTCTTCCTTTTCCAGTCGGGCAGCAAAACGTTCCAAATGTCCTTCAGGTAACGGGATTTCATCAAATGCTCCCCGATTCTGCTGAATATAATCTTTTAATCTGTCCATATATTTTTCTTCTCCTTCTTCTTTACAAAGCTTTCACCAATTCAACTAATCGCCGCTTTCCCCGCAAATATTGGCTTCGCACACTCGACGGCTGAAGCTTCAGGATTTGAGCGATTTCTTCCATGTCATATCCTTCAAACAAGTAAAGCGACAACACCATACGTGCCTGTGGCGGTACTTTCTCCAACGCATTCCGGACGGAAGCGACCGTCAGCAGCGTTTGTTCTTCCTGTTCACGCAGCTCTTCCTCGTCGTCTGCCATATCCGGTAGTGTTTCTTCTAACAACTCTTCTTCCGGTAACCGCCTGCGCACATAATCAATGGCCGTACGAACAGCAATCCGGCGAATCCAGGCCTCAAAACAGAGTTCGTCATGATATTGATCCAGCTTGTCGAAAATCTTCAGGAAAGTATCCTGCATTGCCTCTTCGGCCTCCGGCGCATTGCCTACAATACGTAAGCAGATCGGATAAACCAACGGGGCAAACCGACGATACATCGCCAGCTGCGACTGGCGATACCGTTTCCGGCATCCGGCTATTAAATCCTGAACTGAATCATCCATTTCTTTTTCTGTTTTCTATCTATAAGACGAAAGCATCAAACCAAAGGTTGCAAAATCAGATAAGAATTTGGGAGATTATTTTTCCCAACAACCTAAAAGCACAAAAAAAGGCGTGCCATTGCTGACACGCCCTCTTACATTAGAAACAAATTAAAAACTTATTTTACGATTACTTTTACACGTTTTACGTCTGAACCGCTTTCCAAAACTACTACATAAATACCAGCCGGAACATCGATACGAGTATCACCGCTGATACGCTGTCTTGCCTGTACGCGACCTGCAATGCTTACAATTGTTACATCGGCATTGGCAATACCACGAACCCATACACAACCCTTACCAGTTGCAATAGAAGCAGCCATGATATCTTCAATACCTGTCGGAGTACCTTTATACAAAGCCTTGAATGTATAAGACGGTTCTTTCAGAATTACTTCCAACGGATTGCTGTCATCTGTAAAGCCCTTCCAACCAACAAATGTAACACCTGATTCGGGGAAGGCTGTTACTGTTACTACATCTCCGTAATAATATTTCTTCGTAGATGTCCAACCTTGTATTTCTACCTTACCCATCGGTTTCAAACCCGGTGACAATGTCGTATCAGCCTTCACAACGATTGCTGTTGGGTTGGCTACAGATACAGACACTGTTTTGTTCTTGTCAGCCTTCACTGTATAAACACCATTGCTGTTCGGTTTCAGAGTTACACCGTTTGCTGTTACTGATACTTTGTTCTTATCAGCCGCCAAAGTAGCTACAGAGAATGTCAATTCACCGTTGAATGCCACTTCTTGTGCACCGGTCTTGGTCAAGATTGCACCCTGAACTTCATCATTTTCAGGCAACGTAATGACTACAGATTCAGGATTAACATCTTTCAACTGAGCGATGGCAACGATTTCTACGGTTTCATCCGTTACAGTATAAGTAGAACCGCTTGTGAATGGTTTACCGTTTACTGTAAAGGTCTTCATCTCACAATCTGTAAACGGAGTAGCTTTGATTGTCAAAACAGCACCCTTAGCCACTACATCTCCTGTTGCATATTCTTTACCAGAAGCGTCTGTCACAACTACCTTACAGTTTTCTGGAACGAATGTTACCAAGATAGCGTTTGAAACATTTACATACACTTTATGATCGTCACCGCCCTTTACTATTGCATAGTTATCATCATCCGGGTCAAAGATTACAGAATAAGCCTTTCCTGATTCCGGAACGATACCTTCATCTTCCCATTTGAATTTACCAGGAATCTTCGAGCTATTACCACCACTCAATGCAGAATTAGCCAAAGTCTGCTTCTTCGCAATTAAAGAAGATGTAGTAGGCCATGTAAGATCTTTTACAGCTATTTCTGCCGGTTCAATAACTAAAGCAGCTTCATATTCATCTGCAAACGCTGCATACGTCTTATAATTTCCGTCTGCCGTATGAGCATCCAAATAAGGAATTGAAACGCAAACTGTATATGTACCTGCATTTTTCGGAGTAACAACTTCTGCTCCATTTTTATCCTTATATGTAATCTGTACATATTCCTTTACAACAGTCTCATCAAATGGAGTTGTTTCGCCTGTGATAGTCATGTAATTAAGGTCGTATTCCTGCAAAGCCTCATTATAAGTTACTTTTTGCTCTTTCAGTTCAACCTTATACTTATTTGTAATCTCGTGAGAGACATTATACAATACTTTATAAGTAGCATCAGCCTTAACTTTAACATCCGTAACAGTAACAATTCTAGTGTTTGGATCCGGAGTTACAATTCCTAATGGTACATCTGACTTTATCGTAGCTAATTTAACACTTCCCAAATCTATTGTCTTTGGTACTTCAATCTTAAAGGTCAATTCTGTACCCTCTTTTACCTTAGTACCCGGAGTGATTACTTTGTCTTCGTTGTAAATAGTTACGTTACCGGGGAATTTATCACCTTCATTGCCTAAGAACAAATCTACAGTGTAATCCTTCAAAGCTTCGCCATTAACAACTTCGGTTTCGATATAAGCCGGAGCATAGTTTGGATCATCGCTTGTACCGTTATTAGCAACGAACTTAACCGTTACCAAATGTGATTTATTCTTATTGGCATCTGTCGGTGCATCCAAAACCTTATCTTTATCAGGAGTATTACCTTTAGTTACTATCAAATAATTACCAGCCACAGCTACAGAACCCAATGTTACTTTACCTGTATTCGGTGCAATAACATATTTGCCATCTGCTCCAACTGTTATCGTCGGTGCTGTTTCAAAATTCAACTTCGCCGGATCAACTACCAGCTTCAAATCGGGATATGCAGCTGACAATATCGGAGCGTATTCACCTGTTCCCGTTGCAGGGATAGATACTGTTACATTATATGTTCCGGCAGCTGTAGGCGCATCTGTTGTCGGTTTAGCTCCTTGAAGATCAGCATTGGTATAAAGTACCTGCACGCTATTTTCCAATCCCTTCGGAGAAGTTGTAAACTTAAACGTCTTCGGAGTTTTATCGTATGCCTGATGTTGTTCTTTTTTATCAGCTTCCGGAGTAAATTTTACTCTCTGCTGATCTTTGAACTTGATTGTAATACGTGTATCAGTCTTAGGAATAGTAATATCGTATGTGTACTTAACCGCAGGATCAGTAACATTCTTCACCTCTGACTCCGGCACGATAGTCTTAGCTGTAGGCTCTTGTGCAACTCCGTCTACCATAACAGCATCAACAGCCTTAGCACAACTCCAATTATCCAAACCATATACAGCTTTAGCTGTCAATTCAAAAGCAAGTTGAGTTTTACCAACGGGCAAATCTTGTCCCATCGTCCCATCTGCAAAGTTTTTTCCTCCTATTACCACTTTATCACCAACGAACGCGCCTCCGTTAATAGTAGCCTTTTCAATAGTCAATCCTGTTTCAACATTTTCCGTTTCATCAAACGTTACAACAATAGCTACATTTTCACTCAGATTGTCTATCGTCAAAATCTTATTGCTCTTATTCTTCTCATCTGGAACTAAAGAAGCTGACTTATCCTCTCCATTTACAGAAATCTTTACAGTGAATCCTGTATCTTCTGTAATAGTTACTTTGATTGTACTACCTTTTGTTACTTGATTCTTCTTTCCAGAAGTCAACTCAGTAGTTTTGTTCTCATAGATTGATTCTATTTTGTATTGACCACCCTTTTGTTGAGTATTGTCAAAAGATACTTCACAACTAGCCTTTGTCAATTCCACATTGATAGATGGATTTACAATACCACTCTCTACCGTTGATGCACCTTTTTGGAAATAACCGGCAACAATAAATTCTCCACCGTCTTTCGTCATCTGCGCATCATCTGTCGCAGTTAATGCCGTAACATCTTTAAATGTTTTGATAGAATAATCTTTATAACTATCCTTCAACCAAAATTGCAAATGGTCTCCTTGATGTACCTCGTTATCTGTTCTAGTTGCAGTACTATTTACATAACGCAAGCTTTCCGGCAATTTTTTCAATGTCAATTTAGCTGGACTAATAACGATGTTCTGCAACTTTACAGTTACTTTTCCATCATATGTAAATTCACATTCATACGTTGTCGACGTATTAATGAAAACATATTTATCACCTGAAGCCTTTGCAAAATAGAATTGTTCAGGATTTGTAGCGAACAAAGCATGTGCCTCATCTTTCGCATCGACATAGCTTCCACCGCTTAATTTACGCCAAACATATCCTGTCATTTTGCTGCTAGACAAATCTTCATTCTTTGATTCAGTCAAAAGATACCCTTTATTCTTCAAAACTTCCAAGACATTGAGTCCTTCATTTGCTGTACGTATAGTGTTTCCCCCTAAATCAAATGTCTGTGTTCCCCAAACAGGAGTAACACCGTCTGCACAAGTAATATGCTTTAAACTGTTTCCACTAACTCTCAGTGTTGACAATTTTGTAGCTGCCTTCAGATTCAAGTCTGTAAGTTCGTTGTTTTCTATTTCAAACGTTTCAACAACTGCTAATTCTGAGAAATCACCACCACCAATTTTGTTATTAGATAAGTAAACTTCCTTCAATGTATTATTAGCACTACTAGCAAAACCTGTTCCTAAACTTGCTATTTGATTATCGGAAGCATTTATACGCACTAAAGCATTTAAGCTAGAAACATCAAAACCCGCCAACTTGTTATTAGATACATCAACTATCTTAACATCCGGTGAGTTTAACGTCAGTGAAGTTAAACCTACACCTGATGCCGTGAATGAATTCAGATTAGGAACACCCTGTGCATCTATTTCCGTAACAGATGCATCGCCTGTAACAGTAAATGTAACATTACATGGATTTAATGTGAAATTTCCATTTGATGTATCAAATGTATATTGAGCGACCTCTACAGAATTGTTCTTGATAGTATAAACAAGACCTTTTCCACTAACTTCTGCCTGAGGTAATCCACTTATAGAAGTTGCTTTAATACCTCCCGCTGTTCCACTAAAAGTTACTGTTACTGTTCCTGTATTCTTTGGAACTTTGAATACAATGTTCGCCTTCAAAACCCCAGCCGATGTTAATAACATCAGCAATGCTAAAAGTAATCGTTGTTTCATAAAATATAATTTTTAAGTTAATAGTCTTACTTGTGTAATATACGTCTATCTATCTCTTTGTAATATAAAGTCTTCCTCTCCTGTTTTCACGCAGGTGGTTTGCTGCATTCGTAACTTTTACCCATTAATCATGTTGTTAACAAATGCTGATATGCCACAAAAATAGGAATAAAATTCATAATCTATCTATTTTTAGTAGATTATTTTTCACTTTTCACCGTTTTTTATGCGATTTCATCCGTGCTTCTTTATATAATGTATAAGGCACACCTGGCATTCTTCCATGCGAGATGAACAAAGCTTTTTCAAGACTGTATCCCATCATAGGCAATCATTTAAATATACAAAAAACTATCATAATAAAAAAGTCTCCCTATCGGAATAGAGAGACTTTTTTAAACACGCTTTCGCCCTCACGGGTTACTCGTTACAAGAATCATATCCAAATTCTTGTGCGTGTAAATTGTAATATATTCGTGTAAATATCAGGAGCCTGAGGCCCCTGATAAGTTGTTAGTCATAACTTAATTATTTAACAACCACTTTGAAGCTTTCGCCGTCAACTGATACAACTACTACACCTTGAGGAGCAGCGATTGTAGCATTGTCAGAAGTCAATACTTCGTTAGCAACTACCTTACCTAAGATTGTGCTTACGATTACAGACTTACCTTCTGCACCCTTAACAACTACAGCACCGTTTGTACCAGCTACTACTACGCTTGAAGTTGCGATTTCTTCGTTAGCTGTCGGATTTGCATCCTTCAAGTCAGTCTTAACGTTGAATACTTCTGCATCAGTGATATCCTTAGTCAATACAGGTACACCATTGTTCCAACGTACATAAGAAATTACATACGGATTTGTGTTAGCATCGTAAACTTTCTTATTATCTTTCAAATCAGCTGTTTCGATAACGAAGTCTTGAGTTTCCTGATTTACAATACGGAATGCGAACAACATCGGGTTAACCAAACCTTCTGTAATAGTGAATTCCTTACCAGTTGATGCTACTGTTACTGTATCTACATTGTGACGAGCACCTACAAAGGCTAACTTAGTATATTTACCATTATCCAAATACGGATTGTCTAACAATTTAGCATAAGCTGCTGCTGAATCTGCCAATGAAGTCAGATAATCTGCATCTACATAACCCGGAATTGTATCCAAGTGCTGAGCAGGACAATCTGTATTGAAGCCATGATCCGGACAATAAGTCTTAGCCGGTGTAATTTCCGGTCTTACAGCCAACATGAACAACGGTTTTTCTGTATTGTTACGTACATAAGCAGTATCTGCGAACAACGCTGCATTGTAACCGTCACGATCATAAGTCATTCCTAAGAAGTCACCCTTTTCGAACAAGAACTCATCTGAGTATTCTGTACGATAGATAGCTACTGTATCTGTAGTCGGTGCGATGTTACGATAGATGTTGTAATCGTTATAATCTAACTTCAACTGAGCATTAGCATTCCAGTTATAAATATTAGTCTGCTGACGAGCTTCACCGTAGTTGAAGTCGAAGTACATCATCTCACCAAAATATGATAAGAATTTCTCTCCTGCAACACAAACTTCTTTTTTAGGATTTTCACCCATAATACCAGGAGTTGCAGATGTAGTATAAGCATCAAAATCATTGTTATCAACATTCAAGATATTAACATCATTATTATCTTTTTCTTTGATAACAAAAGCATCTGCATTTGCTATAGCTTCAACTAATTCAAACTTATTATCAGTTATATTAAAGTGCAGATACTTACCATCATGCATAAAATTATAACGATAGAAGCTTACTGTATCTGTCTTATCGATCCATTCATTCTTTTCGTTCTTGCCAATATAAGTATTGAAAATACGGAACACATCATTGTTAGCATTATAATCTTCATCTACAACAATAACAGCGTTATCCGTTGTCTTAACTGTATCAGCTTCGAAATTAACAGCTGCAGCCGGATCTTTTGTTAATAACAACGTACCTACACCATCCATACCAATATAGATAGGATCACCTGTCAAATCACTTGTAAACTGAATCTTATATGTATTATCAACGCCTGTAGAATTAGATTTTACACCTGCACCATAATAATCAAATTCATCATAAGCATCCAAGTTAATTTCTACACCAGCTGCATTCTTAGCTTTTGTAATCTTATAATACTGAGTTGTTGTTCCAGCAACAGCATCATCAACTTCTTCACGATAAACATTAGCATCCTCTGTATAGCGCAAAGAAGCAAATGAAATTGGAGCCACTTCTTTAGTTTCACGATTTACCCAGATGTATCCATCCTTATTATCGTTTTCTCTTAAAATCCACTGACCTTCCGGAGCCGTCTTAGCTACAGTAATAGCATCTTGCCAAGCATCAGGATCAGCCGGATTCATAGCTTTATCATCGTTTACACGAACGATATTCCATGCATAGCTAAAGAAGTTTTCTGCATCAACAAAGTTATTATCAGTGAAGCGAACATATACTTTACTATCATTATTTGCATAATCAGCTTTTTGCAAAGTACGGATATCAGTAGCAGGACTTGTTGTTGAATTTGCAGCTTCTGCAGTTGTCAAATAGTAGTTACCATCAACTTCAGATACATAAAGTTCTTCCCAATCAGTGAAAGTTGAATAGTTGTATACTTTTACTGCAACTTCAAGAGCTTCTTCAACTACAACATTTGGAGAAGTCACTTTAAACACATAAGAACGGATAACAGGCTGCTTACCTGCTGCAACTAAATCTGCATCTGCAGCTTCCTGCTTGGCCAATTCATATGGTGTCATTAAAGTAAACTTGTATCCAGTTCCAGCTAAACTATTATTTAAACCAGACCATTTTGTATTAGTCAAAACAACAACTTTATCGCCGTTCATCAAATAAACTTCGTTATCGATACCTGATGTTTGGTTAAGTTCTTGTTTCCAACCTGTTATATTATCACCAATATTATCGGTTGCTTTCAAATCACCAGCAAAAACATTTCCCTTCAAATCATGTTTTTCTGCATAGTCCTGCCATACATTATCTTTGTAATAACCTATACCGATAGTAAATGAAGACAAGAATTTAGCATTCAATTCGCTTATTGACAATTCATCTACGGCTGGTAAGAAAAATCCTGTTTCACAATTAACGTCAGTTGCAGAGCCATTTGCATCTACCAAGACATAATCATTTCCATTTTGTGCAATAGCATAATTGATTTGAGCTAACACTAGAACATCTTTTCCATTTCTAGAAGTCCACTTAAATTCTTGATATTTACCATTAGGCACTAAATCATAACCACCACCTGTTGCAGCAGTAGCACCTAAATACAATCCCGCTTTATTAACCAACTTAAATGAAGGATTAGCAGGAATGCTACCATTAACCTTTACCCACTCAACCTTCCATAAATTATACTGATTAACTTCATCTGCATCAGTATGTGAAACTGCAGCCTTAGTTGCCTGTAAGCTCCAAGAATCAGAATAAGTAGGATAAGAGCCGGTTCTGTCATCCAATTTAATCAAATAATATTCGCCTTCAACAACAGAGGCTGCAGTTACTCCTGCAATTCCTGTTGCTCCTTGCATAATATTCGCTGGCGAAACCTGAGCAAATACAGGAGTTGCCATTCCACCAGCCAGCAGGGCGCTGACACAAAGCGTAATAAACTTTTTGTTCATAATAAATAAATTAATATTAATAATAGAGTAATAATAAATTCTTCTTTTTTCCTATCAAGCTTCCGAAAGTTCTAAAAACGGAAGCGGTGGCATTTCATTTTTAGCCACAATCAACAATGCAAAGGTAAATCCTTTTTTTATACCTGCAAATAAACTGACCTATTTTTTTATCAATTGGTTAGGTTTCTTATCAACCCCCTATTTTCAGGCGACAAAACCATGGGTTTGGATAACGAAACCTGGTTTCTATGATCGAAGTATAGCCAAGAGGCTGTTGGCAGTTAAGATTTCTATAGATGTATATATAATATAAGGTATAGAGAAAATCATAAGATCGTATTCGTTCTTTTCTCTTGAAAGAAAAGAAGCAAAAGTTCAAGATCGTATCCGTTCTTTCTGGCTTGACCCAGAAAGAACCAAAGAAGTCAAGGCTGCGTCTGCTGAGCTACTCCGTCTCTACGTTTCGCTGTGCGCGCCGCAAACTCGCCTTCGGCTCAGACAGCGACGCTCCGGCCGCTCCACTCCGTTCCTACGCTTAACGCTCACCAGAACGAGGCCGAAACAATTGACAATTGACAATGGACGATTGATAATGGACAATTTTATCAATTGATAATTGACAATGGAGAATTGAAAATTATCTTTATTTCCTCATTTATCCATGAAACCTACCTTGCGACTGTAGAGGCGCAGCGTGCTGCGCCTCATAACGACGTTTTACACAATCCAATAACAATCAATAATATAACAAACATATTTATTGTGCTTCCCGGCGTTTTATCCTGTCGCGTTGGCTGGAGGCGCAGCACGCTGCGCCTCTACTCGCATTAGGCTTGTTCAACAGATAAATTCCGTAAAACCCCGTGCCAAATGAACTTTCAATTCTCAATTCTCCATTTTCCATTTTCAATTTTCAATTGTTTCGGCCTAACGGAGGAGG
>ULUK01010681.1_pt1 | contig 34155 bp, 25 predicted proteins | sample 1958451 | NCBI WGS metagenome assembly ULUK01 (sample SAMEA4835758, study PRJEB28245) | human gut metagenome | biome: gut microbiome; material: fecal sample | place: Denmark | collected 2008
TGTGTCCATTAAGAAAAAAGAGATAATTTTATGTTTAACCTGCTAAAAACACAATCGTATGAGCGAATAAATAAAATGATACCATAAAAAAAATAGCCGAAAAGCTCCTACCCTTTCCGGCTATAAATTTAAGATATCAAAAACATAGTTTTCAATACATCATTAATCTATACAAAGATATGGAAGAAAAACTCATGACTTCCTCAAATAGGAGTTATTTATTATTAACGAATAAAATACCTAGTTCCATGAAACTAACAGCATTATCGTTAATGCTTTCGCTTTCAGCATTTGCAGCCAACGCAGATGCCCAGCAAGTTTCCGTAACTGTCAGCAACGCGAAAGTCAAAACTGTATTAAACAGCATTTCAGATCAAACCGGACTTAGCCTGGCTTACAGCGCACAAGTAGTTGATCTGAACCGTAAAGTATCTCTCAACTTCGTCAACACCGAAGTGGGTAATGTTTTGAATGCCCTCTTTGACAACACAGCTATCAGCTATGAAATCAAAGACGGAAAGATCTATCTATTTAAAACCGCCGAAAAAACAAACGATTCAACCAATCAACAAAAGAGAACCATCACTGGTACCGTAGTTGACCCAAACGGAGAAGCCGTTGTCGGGGCAAACGTTCTTGTCAAAGGTACTACCAATGGAACCATAACGGATATGAACGGTAAGTTCTCGTTGGAAGTACCAGAAGGAGCGATGCTCTTGGTTTCTTATATTGGATATTCAGACCAAGAAATCGAGGTTGGAAATCAATCCACTTTATCCATTACCATGAAAGAAGATGCGGAAGCATTGGATGAATTAGTAGTTGTAGGATATGGAACCATGAAAAAGAAAGATTTAACAGGAGCCGTTGGAGCTGTAAAAGGAGATGACTTGGCATCCAGAAGAACAACTCAATTATCCACTGCTTTACAAGGAGCTACTTCTGGTGTATTGGTAACACGAGACAACAGTGCTCCAGGAGCAACAGCTTCAATAAAAATCCGTGGTGTAACGACAATTGGAGAAACAAGTCCACTTGTAATCATAGACGGTGTCCCTGGGGATATCAACCAAGTAAATCCTGAAGACGTAGAAAATATGTCAATATTGAAAGATGCAGCATCTGCCTCTATTTATGGTTCACGAGCTGCAGCCGGCGTTATTGTTATCACAACTAAACGTGCAAAAACAAACGATTTATCTCTGAACTACAACTTTGAATATGGATGGGAAATGCCTACAAAATTACCAAAGTATGTAGGAGCACAACGTTTTCTTGAAATGGTAAATGAAACACGTTATAATGACAATAACTCAGGAGGGTGGTATCAAACTTATTCTGAAGATCAAGTTAACAATTGGTTAAAATACCATGAAACAGATCCTGATGCATACCCTGTGGAAGATTGGCAAGATGTATTATTATACAGTTCTGCTCCTCGCCAAACTCATTCTATCAATATAGCCGGCGGAAGCAAAGTTGTGAAAACTAAAGCTTCATTTAGATATGATCTAACTGACGGTTTATACATAAACCGCGACTATGAACGCTTTATGTTAAGAGTAAACAACGACATACAAATTAACAAATGGATGGAAGCCCATTTAGACGTTAACTTCAGTCGTGCAAAATCAGAAGAGCCTCATAGGAATCCTATGGAATTAGCACTTCGTGCCACTCCGCCTATTTATGCTATCCGATGGACAAATGGAATGTGGGGAGATGTAAAAGATGGAGAAAACCCACTAGCCATGATTACAGATGGAGGAACAAAAACAACATGGAATAATCGGATTGGTGGCAAAGCGGCTATTGATATCACTCCAATAAATGGATTAAAGATATCAGGAGTTATAGCACCAACTTACAATTTTGCAAAAATCAAAAGTTTTGTAAAACAAGTTCCTTATACATATGCCAATGATCCTAATACAGTTAAAGGATATATGTCAACATTTCGTACAAACAAATTAACAGAGTATAGAAATGACCACTATAGTATAACAACTCAATTCTTTGCTAACTACAATAAGACTTTTGGGAAACATGATCTTTCTGTCATGGTTGGTTACGAAGACTATTATGCATTTTGGGAAAACTTGAATGCTTCACGAGATCAATATGAATTAACAGGTTATCCGTACCTAGATATTGGTCCAGAAACATATAGAGACAATAGCGGTAATGCTGAAGAATATGCCTATCGTTCTTTATTTGGCCGCGTAACTTACAATTACGACAATCGTTATTTGCTACAAGCAAATTTCCGTCGTGATGGATCTTCTCGCTTTGCACCGGAAAGTAGATGGGCAAACTTCCCTTCTTTTTCTGCTGGCTGGATACTAAGTGAAGAACAATTCATGAAAAATCTAAACTGGGACTGGTTATCCTATTTGAAGTTGAGAGGTTCTTGGGGAACACTAGGTAATGAACGAATTACAGATATAAATAATAATAATAAACAAAATTATTATCCATATCAGTCTGCCTTAAATTTCAATTCGGCTTTATTATATAAAGGAGGTGTTGTCACATCTGTATCAACTGCAGCCCAACAATATTATGCGGTAAGAAATATTTCTTGGGAAACAACTGAGACATGGGATATTGGTCTGGATGCAAACTTCTTAAATAGTCGTCTATATTTTGCATTTGATTACTATAAAAAGAATACACGTGATATGTTAATCGCTCTTGAAATACCTAAATTCATCGGATACGATAATCCTTTTGTTAATACAGGTAAGATGCAAACTAAAGGATATGATTTAGAAATTGGATGGAGAGATCATATAGGAGATTTCAGCTACTCTGTTTCAGCAAATTTATCTGACTTTGTTTCTAAAATGGGAGACTTAGGTGGTACAGAATTCCTAGGCGACCAAGTTAAAATGGAAGGTAGTGAGTTCAATGAATGGTACGGCTATGTAAGTGATGGATTATTCCAAACTCAAGAAGAAGTTGATAATTCTCCTAAGTTAAATAATAATGTAACTGTAGGTGATATCAAATACGTGGATATATCTGGTCCCGATGGGGTTCCTGATGGGAAAATATCCTCTGAATATGACAGAGTTTTACTAGGAGGATCTCTTCCTCATTATATGTATGGAATGAATCTATCGGCCTCTTACAAAGGTTTTGATATTTCCATGATGCTGCAAGGTGTTGGTAAACAAAATGCTCGTATTAAAACAGAAATGGTTGAAGGGTTAAAAGATAACTGGGGTGGATTTCCTGCTATTCTTGAAGGTAATTATTGGAGCGTGAATAATACAGAAGAAGAGAATCTGAATGCAAAATATCCACGTCTGACCCGTACTAATGTTGGAGTCAATATGGCTATGTCTGATTATTGGTTATTCAATGGTAGATATTTACGAATGAAAAGTCTGACCGTTGGTTACACATTACCATCTGCATTAACGAAAAAAATCAGTATGAAAACTGTTCGATTTTATGTATCAGGTAATGATTTGTTCTGTATAAGCAATTATCCTTATGGATGGGATCCAGAAGTTAGTGTAACAGGTTATCCAATTACGATGTCTGTATTGTTAGGTGTTTCTGTTAATTTTTAAATGATCAAAAGTATGAAACGAAATAAAATTATAATTACATTATTCACAGGAATGACATTATTGAGTGCCTGCCATGATTTAAATCTGAATCCGTTATCCTACGGTTCAACAGAAAGTTGGTACTCTGACGAAACTGAAGTTGAAATGGCAGTCAATGAGTTGTACCGAAATGTTTTTTGGCCTATAGATGAAGATACAAATACCGATTGGTCTGATGACAACATTTATCGAGAGTCACTAAGTGAATTTCAAAATGCAACATTAAATGGTCAGCATAGCCAAGTCACAAATTTGTGGTCAAATCAATATAAAGTCATATCTAGAGCAAACAGCATTATAAACAAAGCTCAACGAGCTATAGAAAATGGAGCTTCAGAAAGCACAATCAATGCATTCATAGCTGAAGCCCATTTCCACAGAGCTTCAGCTTATGCTAAATTATCTCAAAAATTTGGAGCTGTCCCCTTGGTTGAAAATGATGTAGACATTGAAGAAGGCCTAACGATGGGGCGTACTGATTTAGCTACTATCAAGCAATTTGTTTATGATGAATATGATAAAGCTATTGAAGTTCTACCTGTTTCATATACAGATGAACAAAGAGCAACAAAAGGTGCTGCTTTAGCCTTAAAAGCTCGTTATGCACTTTATATGGGAGATTATGCTATTGCAGCTGAGGCAGCAAAAGCTGTAATAGATTTAGGAGTGTATTCTCTTCACCCTAATTATCAAGAACTGTTTTTGCAAGGAACAAAAACATCTCCAGAAAACATCTTTGTCATGGCTAGATCTATAGAATTTGGTATTTATACAGATGCCCAATATCCATTACCAAGAAATCATGGAGGATATGCAGCACCCAACCCTACGTGGGATTTATTTGCCTCATACGTTTGTACTGATGGTTTACCAATAGATGAGTCTCCATTATTTGATCCTCATGATCCATTTAAGAATCGTGACCCACGCCTAAGTATGACAATTGTTCCTTTCGGAGAAAACTTTTTGGGAATCGAATACAATCCACATCCAGAAGTATTAGAAGTGATGAATTATAATACCGGAGAAATGATTTTGAACAACGATACGCGTGCCAATGCGCAATATGCTTCTTACAACGGGTTGGTTTGGAAGAAAGGATTAGATGAAAGTTGTTTGGAAAATGCTTTTCGAACTGAACCAAACAGAATCATTGTCAGATATGCAGATGTTTTATTAATTTATGCAGAAGCTAAGATCGAACTAAATCAAATTGATCAGTCAGTTTTAGACGCAATGAATGAAGTTCGTGCTCGCGCATATGGTGTAGATAAATCTGCTACTGATCAATATCCAGCTTTTACAGCTACTGACCAAAAGACTTTACGCAGTCAATTACGTATGGAACGACGTATGGAATTTCCTAAAGAAGGCCTTAGATACATGGACCTGATTCGCTGGAAATTAATGGATAAGGTTATGTCCAAGAAGGTATATATGATGCTTTATCCATCTTCCTTATTAATTGAAAAAGTAGTTAATGAAGGAGATTGGTTTTGGCCCTTTGCTCCAGACATTGATGAAAATGGATTAGTAGATTTCACAAAGATTGAAGCTACTGGAAAAATAGCTGTGATCGCTCAAAAGAACTGGGATGATCGCCAATATTTATGGCCAATCCCTACAACCGAAATTCAAATTAATCCAAATATGAAACAGAATCCGGGCTATTAATCTATCTTAATAAGTCATTATAGTAAAGAGGCTTACTATCTATTTTAGAATTCATTTTCCTTTACAAAAAAATGTATAGTAGGCCTCTTACATCATTAAATACAATCAACCATATATGGACTTTGTCTGTTTATTATTCGCTAACAAAGTTAAAAAGGAATGAGTTTGTTATTGTAATAAATACTTAGATAAATAAAATATTGATTAATCTAATATCCTTGATATTATGAGCAATTTTTTTTTCTTACGAGCGATCGAAATATTTTTTCTTACCTGTTTATTTAATCCTTTAATTGCACAAATTCCAATCTTACCTCCAAGCAATAATTTAATACGTCCATTTGATACAAAAGATAGTGTAACATTTGTTTCTCCACCCAAAGTATATTATCCTGAAACATGGTTTCATTATATCGGAGGGAATGTCTCATTGGAAGGAATAACTAAGGATTTGGAAGCTATTTCAGAAGCCGGATTTTCTGGAATCCAATTGTTTCATGGTCAATTTGGTGGCGTTTGGCCAAGAACTCATTCGCAGATTACATGTTTGAGTCCATTATGGGATCAAGCTGTTCGACATACAGCCAAAGAATGTAAACGCTTAGGACTAAGATTTACAATGCAAGGTTGTCCGGGTTGGGCAACGGCTGGTGGTCCATGGATTAAACCTGAAAATGCAATGCGTCATTTAGTTTGGAGTCGTGTTGATATTTCGAAAACATCGACAAATATAACCTTACCAATTCCTCAACCAAGTGAAGAAGATTGGCGTGATTATAGAGATGTTGCGGTGTTAGCATTCCCAACACCAGATGGCGATACAGGTTACCCACTAGTTCCATCATCTATCCGAAGTAATATTGCTTGTAAATGGGAAGATTATCTATCCGGAGTAGCTAAAGAACCTTTGCGCTTAGCTCCTTCAACACCGGAAAAACCTTATTGGATTGAAGTATCGTATAATAAACCTACTATTGTCCGCAGTATAGAACTACCTTGTGTCCAGCAGATAAACCAAGGTAGGGGATATGATCTCAAAGTTAGTGTGAAAGCTATTGCCATCCGAAATAATGGAGAAGAAGAGGAAATATTAAATATAGATTTACCACAATCAAACTGGCAAGATGATCGCCCACTTACACTTTCATGTAGTGAAGTAGGCGGAATAACTAAATATCGAATCAGTATTGTCAATGAACACCATATGATACTTGCTTCGTTGCGAATGTTTTCAGCAGCTCGGAAGAATAGTTGGGAATCCGAAGCAGCATGGACGCTTCGGAGTATCCAACGTTCTGGCCAAGCTATTCAATATGATCCAAAGACGTACATAAATACCAATTTAATTATAGATATTACCGATAAAATGCAACTAGATGGAACATTAAATTGGCATCCTTCTTCTGGGAAATGGACAGTTTTACGAATCGGGCATATCAATACTGGTATGAAAAATGGTCCAGCTCCTCCCGAAGGAACAGGTTGGGAGTGTGATAAACTCTCAAAGAAGGGTTCGAATGCTCAGTTTGATGGCTATATCGGAAGATTAATAGCTCCGAATGGTCCTATTTCCGGAGGTTTATTGAATGGGATTCTATTTGATAGTTGGGAATGTAAGACACAAACATGGACTCCTGACATGGAACTTCAATTCCGTCAGTTCACAAATTATGATTTACGGAAATGGATTCCTGCTTTATTCGGTTATATCATTAAGGATCCGGAAACAACTACAAAATTCCTGAATGATTGGCGTAGAGTATTGGGTAATTTATTAACAGAAAACTTTTTCGGTAATATGGCTGTTCGAGCCCAAAAACATGGCATGTCTATTTCGTATGAAACTGCAGCCGGAGATGTTTTTCCTACAGATATTTTAGCCTATTATAAATATGCAGATGTCCCGATGTGTGAGTTTTGGCAACCGATAATCGAAAGTAAGGTAAGTCCATTAAATATAAAACCTATTAAACCTGCAGCTTCAGCAGCCCGATTGTATGGGAAACCCCGTTTGGCAGCTGAATCATTCACTTCTTTCTCTCATACGTGGGACGAAAACTTTCGAATGCTGAAAGAGGTAGCAAATATAAATACAATTGAAGGCGTAACTCATCTTATCTTTCATACTTATACACATAATCCTCAAATTGGATATTTGCAGCCTGGAACTTCTTTTTCTGGCGCAGGTATAGGAACTCCTTTTTTAAGAGGGCAAACATGGTGGAAATATATGCCTGAATTTACAACTTATTTAGCTCGATGTAGCTATTTATTAGAAAGAGGAAAACCTGTATCTGATGTACTTTGGTTTTTAGGAGATGAAGTTGACCATAAGCCAGATCAAGAGATTGATTTTCCAATAGGATTCAAATATGACTATTGCAATACAGATATTTTAGTTAATCGCTTATCTGTAAAAAATGGGAAAATTATTACTCCTGAGGGAATAGAATACTCTTTGCTTTGGTTACCCGAAACCACACGAATGCTTCCAGAAACTGTCAAAAAACTTTACAGATTAGTAACAGAAGGTGCAATTATTGTTGGAGATGCACCGAAAGAAATTGCAACTCTTATCGGAGGGAAGAGGGCAGAACAAGAAATGTTCCATTTTGCCAAACTAATTTGGGGTGAAAATAGTCTATTTCAAGGGATTCGGCATGTAGGCAAAGGTCAAGTTTTATCAGGAATTCCTTTAGAAAAGGCACTAATGACGTTAAAAATGATACCAGATGTGGATTCAAATAAGATTCTTTGGTCTCACCGAAAAACAGAAGGGGCTGATTGGTATTATATATGTGCTCCTACGGGAAAATCTTTTAAGGGAACAGTTGATTTTCATTGTTCTGGTCGTGTTAGACTATGGAATCCTGTGGATGGTTCAATTTTGGATATTCCAAATTCACGGAAAGGAGAGATTACATCAATTGAATTAGATCTTCCTTTTGCTGGTTCTTATTTCCTTATATTTACTCCAAGCCAAAAAGAAAATCCTCAAATAAAATTACCTCAAATTCAAGCTTCCATATCTACGGATAATAATTGGATATTAAACTTTCCCCCAAATTGGGGTGCACCAGATTCTGTTTCATTAAAAAATGAATTGAAGGTATGGAAAGATTTGGAAATACCGACAGAAGGAAAGAGTTTTTCGGGTACGGTAGATTATCATACAACTTTTAATATATCAGATATATTGAATGATTGTATATATAAACTGAACTTAGGTGTTGTAGAACGAATTGCAGAAGTATACATAAACGGTAATTTTGTTCGTACATTATGGACATATCCTTATGAAACTAATATTACTAGATTTATTCGCCAAGGAGAGAATAAAATTATGGTCAGAATTACAAATACTTGGTTTAATCGCCTGGTATATGATGCGAATCAACCAGAAGAAGAACGAAAAACCTGGGTATTAAAATGGCCAAATAAAAATTCTGAATTGAGACCTAGTGGATTATTAGGTCCTGTTTCAATTGTAGTTATGAAATAACAATATTTAAAAGCGATAAATAAATATCATTCATTTAGTAGTTTCCTATAATCAAATAACAACTAATTAAAACGACCAATCATTAGCTTACTATCAATTTAGTAAGTGATTAATTAAAAAATAACGATATACTAATTTTAAATTATTATAACTATGCGTACATTATTTATATCTTTATTATTATCAGGCCTTTCATCGATGACAATGATAAATTCTGCCAACCTCTTTATCGAGGCAGAAAGTTTCACAAAGAAAGGAGGCTGGGTAGTCGACCAACAATTTATGGATCTGATGGGTTCCTCTTATCTGATGGCACACGGAATGGGCGAACCGGTAGAAGATGCACAAACAGAAGTAACATTCCCGGAAAAAGGAACATATTATGTATATGTACGGACATACAACTGGACTTCACCTTGGAAAGATGGAGAAGGACCAGGGAAATTCAGCTTGTATGTTGGAAACAAGAAGTTAGCTTCACCACTTGGATGCGAAGGAAATGCCTGGATGTGGCAAGCTGCAGGAAAAGTAACAATCAAGGATGTGAATACGGAACTGCGTTTACATGACCTGACAGGCTTTAACGGACGGTGTGATGCCATTTACTTCACAACGGAAGAAGGAGCCGTTCCTCCATCGGATGTAGCGGCGTTGGAAAAGTTTAGGCAGGAAAAGCTGAATCTTCCAGCTGAAGCTCCGTTAGCCGGAGAATATGATTTGGTAGTCGTAGGTGCAGGCATTGCCGGAATGAGTGCCGCCGTTTCAGCTGCCCGCTTAGGTTGCAAGGTTGCCTTACTGAATGACCGTCCGGTAATAGGAGGCAACAACAGTTCGGAAATTCGTGTTCACTTGGGTGGACGTATCGAAGCTGGCCCTTATAAAGAATTAGGAAATTTACAGAAAGAATTTGGTCCGACTCGAGGTGGTAATGCTCAGCCTGCGGATTATTATGAGGATCAAAAAAAGATGGACTGGCTGCTGAAGGAAAAGAATGTTTCCCTATTCACCAATTATCGTGCGATCGCTGTAGAGAAAGAAGGAGATCGCATCACAGCTGTCATCGCTAAGCATATTGAGACAGGCGAAGAGAAACGTTTCGAAGCACCTTTATTCTCTGATTGTACAGGTGATGGAACCATCGGTTACTTGGCTGGTGCCGATTATCGGATGGGACGTGAAAGTCGGGATGAGTTTGGAGAAAGTACAGCTCCTGAACAGGCAGATAAAATGACAATGGGCGCTTCCGTGCAATGGTATTCGGAAGACACGAAGAAGCCATCTTCTTTTCCACAATTTGAATATGGAGTTGATTTCAACGAGAAGAATTGTGAAAAGGTGACAATGGGTGAATGGACTTGGGAAACGGGTATGAACTACGACCAGATCAAGGATTTCGAGCGTATCCGAGACTATGGATTGATGGTGGTTTATTCCAACTGGAGTTATCTCAAGAATGAGATGAAGGAAAACGATGTCTATAAGAATAGAAAGCTGGCATGGGTGGCTTATATCTCCGGAAAACGGGAATCACGCCGATTGATGGGCGATTATATTCTGAAAGAAGAAGACTTAAGGAAGCATGTAGTTCACGAAGACGGTTCGGCGGCTTCTACGTGGAGTATCGATTTGCATTATCCAGATCCGAAGAATACAGAGAATTTCCCCGGTCAGGAATTCAAGTCGATTGCCAAACATATCAACATTTATCCGTATCCGATTCCGTATCGCTGTCTGTATTCACGCAACATTGATAACTTGTTCATGGCTGGCCGGAATATCAGTGTGACACATGTCGCCTTGGGAACGGTACGTGTCATGCGAACAACCGGAATGATGGGCGAAGTAGTCGGCATGGCTGCTTCCATTTGTAAGAAATATCAGGTGAATCCGCGTGGTGTCTATCAGTCTCACTTGCCGGAATTGAAAGAGCTGATGAAAGAAGGTGTCGGACAGAAAGGCTTACCCAACAACCAGCAATATAATGAAGGCGGTACACTGAAAGAGAAGCCGGTCGTTCGATAATATAACAAGTCATTCCAATAGCATAAGCCTGTTGCTCCCCGTAAACAAACGGAGAATAACAGGCTTATTTGCTAAATATGATAGATGCTTCGCACAGATTTATTACCTTTGTATCTCTATTATCAACTCATTTATATATTAATCATGAAAGATCAGCCTATGAAAACAAACAAATGGCTACTTACGCTGCCGGTGTTGACATTGCCTTTCTACGCGTGTAACAACAAACAAGCACAGTCTGACGAGCAGACAGGGAAGAAACCGATGAACATTCTCTACATCATGTCGGACGATCATTCGTACCAAACAATCAGCGCGTATGATAACCGGTTTATCCAGACGCCTAATATCGACCGGATTGCCAACGAGGGTGTACGTTTTACCAATAGTTTTGTGGCCAATTCTATCAGTGGTCCCAGCCGGGCATGTATGCTGACTGGTAAGCACAGTCATGCGAATGGCTTTACTGATAATAGCTCGACTTTCGACGGTAGTCAGCAGACGTATCCGAAGTTATTACAGAAAGCCGGATACCAGACAGCAATTATCGGGAAATGGCACCTGACCTCCGCTCCTACCGGTTTTGATTATTCGGACATTCTAATCGGCCAAGGTATCTATTACAACGCTCCGTTTATCACCAATGGCGAAAAGACGACCTCGCAAGGCTATGCGACAAATGTCATTACCGATAAAGCGATCGAATGGCTGGAGAATCAGCGCGACAAGAGTAAACCGTTCTGCCTCTTGCTTCATCACAAGGCTCCGCATCGTACCTGGATGCCGGATTTGCAGGATTTGGAGCTTTTCAGCGACAAGACTTTCCCGCTGCCGGATAACTTCTACGACGATTATGAAGGTCGTCAGGCTGCTGCAGCCCAAGAGATGAGTATCTTCAAGGATATGGATCTGGTCTACGATCTGAAGATGGCAGATAAAGAGAACGAAATCCATACGACAACCGGATTGGAAGAAGTAGGGCGCCACATGTACGACACCATGACACCCGAAGAGAAGAAGGCTTGGGATGCTCACTACGATCCAATCATCCAGAAATTCAAGAAGGCGAATCTTTCCGGCAAGGCATTGGCTGAATGGAAATACCAACAGTACATGCGGGATTATCTGCGGGTGATCCATTCGGTGGACCGTAACATCGGTCGCGTACTGGATTATCTGGAGAAAGCCGGACTATTAGAGAACACAATGATTGTCTATACTTCCGACCAAGGTTTCTATATGGGCGAACATGGCTGGTTCGACAAACGCTTTATGTATGAAGAGTCGTTCCGTACACCGTTGCTGGTTCGTCTGCCGGGTGGTATTCATGGAGACGTGGATGCGTTCGTCCAAAATATCGATTATGCGCCGACCATTCTGGAACTGGCTGGTGTGGAAATTCCTAAAGACATGCACGGTGAATCGTTCCTGCCGTTCCTGAAAGGAGAAAAACCTGCTCACTGGCGCGATGCCTTATATTATCACTTCTACGAATATCCGGCTGAACATGCGGTGAAGCGCCATTATGGTGTCCGCACAGACCGCTACAAGTTAATCCATTTCTACAATGACATCGATACGTGGGAATTATACGACCTGCAGGAAGATCCGTCGGAAATGAAGAATCTGTACGGCCAGCCAGGTTACGAAGAGATTACCCGTCAGTTGGAAAAGAAACTGGTGGAACTGCAGCAGCAGTACCAGGATACCACAGCTTTGGCGTTGAATCACTTCTAAACGAAGAGAGGATAAAGGGTTGTTTGGATGTTGGTGGATTAATATTTACTTTTGTCTCATTCAATCAGAAGAAAGGAATCTCAATGAATACGATAAGCTTACAGTCTGAACAAAACGAACTGATTCGCCGAATTCTCGACGTGAAGGATCTTTCCTTGCTGAAGAAAGTAGAAGACTTGCTCAATGCAGAAGAGGCAAAAGCCTCGAATGCAAATGAACCGTTAACTTCCTATATGTCTCGCCAAGAGATTGAGGCACATATTGAGCAAGCTTGCAAGGAAGCCAAGTTAATACAGGAAGGAAAGCTCCAGCCCATCAACGCGGAGGATTTACTGCATGAGCTGTAACATTATTGTAACCCCTGAATTTTCTCGTAGCCTGAAGAAGTTGGCTAAGCATTATAAATCGATGAAAGATGATTTTGCTTCCTTTCTTGATCAGCTTCGAGAAAATCCTTGGATGGGAACGGATTTAGGTCAAGGACTTCATAAGATCCGTTTAAGCATCACTTCAAAAGGGAAAGGTAAAAGCGGAGGAGCTAGAGTTATTACATTAGTGACTGTACATACGGATGAAAACGACCAAGTACTATTATTGGCCATTTATGATAAATCCGAGCGCGAAAATCTGAGCGACAAGGAACTGAAGGATTTATTGTACCGTTATAGCCTATAAGAGTAAACGTCTTAAAATAGGAATAATAAAATAGAGGCATGGAAACAAGAAGCAAAATTGAAACTCCTGTTTCCGTGCCTCTTCTATTAATTGATTCATTCTTCCGTCAAAAGACTTCTCAATTATCTGAATTAGGAGACTTTCCAAACAATACTTATACCAAAGTCTATAGCTTAGCTAATTCTTCCACAAACCGTTGGAGCCGGATGACATATACTTTGGGAAAAGGAATTTCTTCCAAGACCCGGAAATGAGCATCCTCACTGACTATATAATCTGCTCCTGCAACAATGGCACAATCCACAAATTTATTATCATCAGGATCCTGCTCAATAAGGCGAAAACGGAAATGGGAAGTATAAAAGCGTGTAAATGGACTACGCACAATCGCATTTACTACATTGTAGGCCACCGCTTCGTTTGCTACACGTTCCAAAATTTCTTGGTATTCCTCCAAGATTTCATTCGTTACGCAGAGCTCATATTTCCCCTCGCGAAACGCCTGCCAAGCAGGGCGATAAGGACTATGCACCGACAACATTTGTACCAAGCAGTTGGTATCTAATACAACAAGCCGCTTCATGACTTATATGGTGTACGATAATGAGTTTCGCCCAGTTCTTTCAATGTCTGTTCGTTCCACTCACCCGATTGCCAGAGTTTATCCAATTCTTCATCGGCACGACGAGCATAGAACTCTGAAATGACATGTTTCAGTGCCTCCAATTCTTCTTCACTGCGGATTCCTGCCATAATATCAAGCATCTCCAACTGTGCCTTATTAAATACCGTTCTGTCCATGATTCTTCCAGTTTTCAGTAATCTTACATCTGCGAAGATACAAAATATTCTCTTGCCACAATATTTCTCCCCGATTATCTCATTTTGCCTCTTCCCGCAAAGACAAACCATCATTCCATCGAACGGGCGATGCCTAATTCCAAGCCACGAAGTTCGGCCAAGCCACGCAGGCGACCGATGCAGGAATAGCCCGGATTGGTTTTCTTCCGCAAGTCGTCCACCATCTGATGGCCATGGTCCGGACGTACCGGGATAGAGACTTTCAGCCGTTGTTGTATCTCCAGCAGAGCCTTCATCATACCATACATATCAACATCGCCTTCCAGGTGATTGGCTTCGTAGAAGTTTCCTTCGGCATCCCGTTTCGTACTGCGTAAATGAACGAAATGAATCCGGTCGGCAAACTCATACATCATCGCTACCAGGTCATTGTCGGCACGCACACCGAATGATCCGGTGCAAAGACACAGGCCATTCGATTTGTTAGGCACTCTTTTTATCAACTGACGAAAATCATCTGCCGTTGAAAGGATGCGCGGAAGACCTAAAATCGGATAAGGCGGATCGTCGGGATGAATCACTAGGTCAACTCCTACTTCATCGGCAACCGGTGTTATTTCAGACAGGAAATAAACCAGGTTATCACGCAGCTTGTCGGCATCCACATCTTTGTAACGATCCAATGCTTCCTGGAACTGTTCGAGGGTGAAACTTTCTTCCGAACCGGGCAGTCCGGCGATCATGTTGCGCACCAGGCGCTGTTTCTCTTCCTCATCCATCTGTTCATAGCGACGACGGGCTATTTCTTTATCCGCTTCCGAATATTCCTGTTCTGCTCCGGGGCGTTTCAGGATGAAAAGATCGAAGGCCAGGAAAGCCGCCCGCTCAAAACGCAAAGCTTTCGAACCATCGGGCATGGTATAAGCCAAGTCGGTACGTGTCCAGTCGAGGACCGGCATGAAGTTGTATGTCACACAACGGATCCCGCAGGCGGCCAGGTTCCGCAAGGTCTCTTTATAGTTATCAATATAACGCTGGAAATCGCCGGTCTGTGTCTTGATATGTTCGTGTACCGGAACACTTTCCACGACACTCCAAACTAAACCAGTTTCAGCAATCAGTTGTTGCCGTTTCTGAATTTCTTCTATACTCCAAACTTCTCCGTTGGGAATATGATGCAGCGCATGGACGATATCAGTGGCTCCGGCCTGCCGGATATCCCACAGACTGACCGGATCATTCGGTCCGTACCAGCGCCAGGATTGTTTACATAGATACATATTGATGAGTTTTTGAATTAACTAAATAGAAAATGCGTCGAAGCCGCCGTCAATAACGGTCAAAGTACCGGATACGAAACGCGAAGCATCACTTGCCAGCCATTGCAGTGTACCCAGCAATTCTTCCGGCTCACCGAAACGCTTGAAAGGTGTATGAGCCAGAATGGTTTCTGCCCGTGGTGTCAGGCTACCGTCCGGATTCGTCAATAAGGTCCGGTTCTGTTCGGTCAGGAAGAATCCCGGAGCAATGGCATTCACCCGCAAACCCGGACCAAACTTCGTAGCCAATTCGCCGCACATATATTTCGTAAAGTTAATGACTGCTGCTTTCGCTACTCCATAGCCTGCCACCCGTGTAAGCGGACGCAATCCGGCTTCGGAAGCAATATTGATAATTGAACCCTGCTTCTGCTCCACCATGGCACGGGCAAAAATCATCGTTGGTAAAACCGTTCCGAAGAGATTCAGATCCACCACTTGCCGCATAGCTTCCAAATCCAAATCGAAAAGGGTTTTGTCTGGAGCAATTGTTGCTCCCGGCATATTTCCTCCGGCTCCATTAATCAGCACATCAATCCGACCAAAACGTTCCATGATGTCGGCATAATTCTGCTCCAGCCGCTCTTTATCGAGTACATTTGTTGTATAAAACACAGCTGTTCCTCCGGCTTTCACCGCTTCGTCGGCCAACTGATTCCCGACTTGTTCATTTCGACCTAAAATCACCACTTTCGCTCCTTCTTCGGCAAAGTGGCGTACCATCGCCCGGCCCAATACACCGGTTGCTCCGGTGATGACGATTACTCTATCTTTTACATCAAACAGATTCATATTTTATTGCATTAATTCGTTTGTAAATTATCCATTTTCATTATCGCTACGAAAGCGGCCTAACTTACTCGTTTACAACGCCTATAATCCCAATCAAGAAGATCAGGCAACAACACCTTAAAAAGCCGGCGTGTTTTTAGGAAAAGGTAGGCAGCTATTTAAATGAAATAAACGGGAATCGATTTTGATTCCTGTGAGTTTCATTTTCGGTTCTCGTTTATTTCAGAAAATGATTAACCACCGATAATCTTATATCTCGGTACTAACGTCTTCATGATGATCCAGCCCACCAGATAAGCTACCGAGCAAATACAGAAGATGATGAAGTATCCGGCCGGTTTCCCGACAAATCCCAGAAACTCCAACTGTACCTCATCTGCATAGACAAAGAGATTTCCGGCACATGCCTGCATCAACATCGAACTGACTCCGCCGGCCATACCACCAATTCCCGTCACTGTGGCAATCGCATTCTTCGGAAACATATCGCTCACAGTCGTATAGATATTCGCAGACCAGGATTGATGCGCCGCACACCCGATACCGATCAAAATAACCGGGAACCAGGGAGAATACGTTCCCAGCGGCTGGGCAAACAGAACGACCAACGGAATGAAGGCAAAGATCAACATCGCTCTCATACGCGCCTCATAAGGATTCGTTTTCATACGCTTAATAAAAATAGTAGGAAGCTTTCCTCCATACAACGATAGCATGACGATGGCATACAACGTAAAAATCAAAGCCATTCCCAATCCTTCTGTCGTCTTGATTCCAAACTGAGTATTCAAATAGGAAGGAGTCCAAAAGAGGAAGAACCACCACACACCATCCGTACAGAATTTACCCAGCAAGAAAGCCCAAGTCTGCCGATAGCGGAAGCATTCCAATAAAGACATCTTCTTTTCATTAGCCTGATCCACATCCACCAAATCAGCTTCCAGTAACTTGTCCTGCCCGATGTATTCCAGTTCGGCAGCATTGACAAACCGGCTCTTCTCAGGCGGTGTGTACATGAATACCCAAAATCCCATCCAAATGAAGCCTAATACACCAATGATAACAAACGATAATTCCCAGCCCCAATATTTAGCCAGCAACGGAATCGTCAACGGTGCAGCCAAAGCACCAATAGAAGCGCCCGCATTAAAAATAGAAGTCGCAAACGCCCGGTCTCGTTTCGGGAAATATTCGGCTGTCACCTTGACTGCCGCAGGGAAATATCCGGCCTCTCCAATAGCCAACACACAACGGGCCGCCAAAAAGAAGTACATACTGAAGGTCGCGATCAAGACGGCCATATCACCCGTAGCCATCATCAATTGTGTCCGATCCTCAAGTCCGACACAGGCTTCTGTTGCCACACCACAAAAAGCATGCAGGCAAGCACCCAATGACCACACCCCGATCGACCACAAGAAACCAGCTTTCGTTCCCATCCAGTCGATTACCCGGCCGGCAAACAACATTCCGATCGCATACACAATCGAGAAGGTAGCTGTAATCCGACCGTAATGGATTTCATTCCAATGAAACTCGGGTTTGATAAATTCATCCCAGGTCAAAGAAAGCACCTGACGGTCCAGATAATTGATCGTCAGGGCCAGAAACATCATGATACAGATGGTCCATCTGTAATTTGTCATCTTCATTTCTCCGTGTTTGTTCATGTCGTTCCGATTAAAAGGTTAGCATTTGTTTTATCAACCTCTTGCCTGTCGGATAATCTCCAAAGCAAACCGGCATTTCTCTGTAATATAATTCCAGTCCTGAGCCGCGATCCGATCTTTCGGGAAGAGTTTAGAACCCATTCCTACACAAGTCGTTCCCGCTTTCATCCAGGCTGTCAAATTCTCTTCCGTCGGTTCTACGGCACCTGTCGCCATAATCATCGACCAAGGAAGAGGAGCCTTGATATTCTTCACAAACGAAGGTCCACCCACATTTCCTGCCGGGAAAATCTTTACCAAGTCACAACCCAATTCCTGTGCCTCGCCTATTTCCGTTACCGAACCACAGCCCGGCGTATAAGGCACCAAGTGACGATTACACAAACGAGCCACTTCCGGATTCAGGTACGGACCGACCACAAAGTTTGCCCCGTACTGTAAATAAAGAGCAGCTGTCGGAGCATCTACTACGGAACCAATACCCAAAATCATCTCCGGACATTCCCGACGAGAGAACTTCATCAGATCAATAAACACTTCCGAAGCGAAGTCGCCCCGATTCGTAAACTCAAAAGCCCGGACGCCACCTTCATAACAAGCCTTCAATACCTGTCGAGCCACTTCGGCATCACTATGATAAAAGACCGGAACCATGCCCGTCTGTTGCATTGCCTGCAACACTTGTAATTTCGTAAATGCAGCCATTTGTTCTCCTTTCCTCTGTTAACGTGAAACCCGACCAGAGCCATCGCCCTTCATCAGACTCTCAACTTCTTTTACTGTTACTTCATTATAATCTCCATAAATCGTATGCTTCAGGCAAGAAGCCGCCACGGCAAAGTTCAATGCCAGCTGATCATCCTGCGGATATGTCAGCAAACCGTAAATCAGACCGCCCATGAAAGAATCGCCACCGCCCACACGATCTACAATGTGTGTGATGTCATAGCGAGGCGACTGGAACAGCTGTTTGCCGTCATACAAAACACCGCCCCATGTATTATGGTTGGCATTGATTGAACCACGCAAAGTAATAATTACTTTCCGAGCCCGCGGGAAACGTTGCATCAACTGCGTACATACACTTTCAAACTCAGCAGCATTCACTTCACCGGCTGTTGCCGTCACATCAAAACCTTCCGGCTTGATGCCGAATACTTTCTCCGCATCTTCTTCATTTCCGAGGATGATGTCACAGCCTGCCACTAAATCTGGCATTACCTCTGATGCTTTCTTTCCATATTTCCACAGATTCTTCCGGTAATTCAAATCGCAGGAAACCGGAATACCCAACCGATTGGCTGTCTGAATTGCTTCCAGGCAAACATCTGCTGCTCCCTGACTGATTGCCGGTGTAATTCCCGTCCAATGAAACCAATCTGCACCGGCCAAAACCTGTTTCCAGTCGATCATGCCCGGTTTAATTTCCGAGATAGCCGAATGAGCCCGGTCATATACAACCTTACTAGCGCGAGCCACAGCTCCGGTTTCCAGGAAATAAATACCCATACGGTCACCACCATAAACAATATGGTCGGTCTTAACTCCATGTTTATGTAAATCTTTTACACATGCGGCAGCAATATCATTCTCCGGCAAGCGAGTCACAAACTCAGCGTCCATTCCATAATTAGCCAATGATACAGCTACATTCGCTTCACCACCACCAAATGTGGCACTCAATTCATTTGTCTGACTAAAACGTAAATATCCGGGAGTTGCCAATCGAAGCATAATCTCACCGAAGGTTACTATTTTTCCCATACGTGTTTTAATTTATCCGTTAAAAGTTAAAATATCGTTTTGCATTATAATAAGAAATATCTGCTACCATCTGTTTCAAGAAATCCATCTCACTCCGTGGTAACTTTCCTGCCTCTATATCTTCACCAATCAAGTTACACAGGATGCGACGGAAATATTCATGACGCGGATATGAAAGGAAACTGCGTGAGTCCGTCAGCATTCCTACAAAACGGCTCAACAAACCCATAGCCGACAAGGCATTCATCTGCTTCCGCATCCCATCTTCCTGATCCAGGAACCACCAGCCCGAGCCTAACTGCATCTTTCCCGGAACAGTTCCGTCATTATATGTATAAGCCAATGTTGCCAGTACTTCATTATCCTTCGGGTTCAAGCTATACAAGATGGTTTTCGTCAGTTTCCCAACCTGATCAAGCCGGTTAAAGAAACGATGTCCTACAACCGAACAATTCACTTCCATAATGGCATCAAAACCCGTATCCGGTCCCAAAGCCTGAAACATGCGGGTGGAACTGTTCCGCACAACACTGATATGATACTGTTGTGCCCAGCCTTTTTCCCAGTCCATGACAGCCAGTTCAAACAACAAGGCACTTCGGAAACGGCGAATCTCCGTTTCATCCAGTAACTTTCCGTCCATCACCTTCTTGAAGATCTGCTGAACTTCGGCTTCTGTATAATCATCTGCGTAGAAGTTATCCAAACCATGATCAGACAAACGACAACCCAAAGATGCGAAATAATCATGTCGTTTCCGCAAAGCTGTCAATAAATCCGTATACGATCGAATCTCCATATCAGCAGCCTGTCCTAACTTTTCTACATAAGCTCGATAAGCCACCGGATTTTCTACGGCCAATACCTTATCCGGACGCCAAGCCGGATATATACGTGTTCCAAAAGGATGTTCCTGCAAATAACGATGATGTTCCAAAGAGTCGATCGGATCATCCGTTGTACATACTACTTCTACCCGACAACGCTTCATCAGCGCCTGGGCACGAAAATCATCCGTCTGCAGCATATCCGTACAAGCTTCATAGATTTCGCGGGCAGTCTGCGGCTTCAGCAAGGTATCAATACCGAAAATACGACTTAACTCCAAATGAGTCCAATGGTATAAAGGATTCCGCATCGTATAGGGAACCGTTTCCGCCCATTTCTCAAACTTCTCATAATCACTTCTGCTTCCGGTAATATATTCTTCCGCAATGCCATTGCCGCGCATGGCTCTCCATTTGTAGTGATCGCCACCCAGCCAGACCTCCGTCAGATTCTTAAACGAATGGTTTTCCGCGATCTGCTTAGGATCTAAATGACAATGATAGTCGATGATAGGCAACGACTCCGTATTGTCATGATATAATTCACGAGCCGACTCATTCGTCAGCATAAAATCTTTATTGATAAAACTCTCCATTTTTCCTGTATCTGATTTTCGTTAACAACAACTTTTCTCTACCTTATTTATTCCTGAACTTCCAGGATATAAGAAGACAAACCTTCTACACGACCTTTCAGCATACCTTTCTGCACTGTAAAAGAAACGTTATGCACGGCATCCGTATAAGAGCCATCAGGTAAACAAGTTTTAATAGAAATATCACCCGCTTCGCCCAAGTTGATCAAGGCCGCACCTTTTTTACCTCGTGCCACTTCCATTACCTTACCATCAGTTGAGTAATACAAGGTTTCCTTTTCACCCACCATTCGTTGGCGGAAATGATTTGCAGCAACTACTTCCGGATGGAAGAAATTATCATTTCCACGCGGACCAATCCGATTATTACCCCAACGATTCTCAGGAGATGAACCCGCCGGGCGACTCAAGAACAAAGGAACACCCGAAGCACGAGCAGCCACAATAGTCCAGCCACAACGAATCTGAGCATCCGTCAAGCCCGCCGATTCACCGGCATTACAATAGGTATCATGACTTTCTACCCACGTAATCAATTGTTTCGGATTAGCCGGATGATGCCATGATTTCAAATCCACACCCGAAAAACTTCTATTTTCCAAAGCTTTCCGCAGCTCTCCACCATAATTACTGGCAGTCAGTCCGATGTATTTGGAATATTCTTTTTCCTTCACGTTCTTGTCTTGTAAAACTTCTCCATAAATGAAAAGCTCTTTGGAAGTATCCAGACGCAAACCATTCACAGCTTCCCGACCGGTAGCTATCTCCCAAAAGTTATTCCGGGGAGATTTTTCATCCTTCGGATCAGAAGGCAAGCCGATATGTTTGGCGGTATCATACCGGAATCCACCGGCACCGCAGGCGATCAGTTCGTTTACATATTTCATATAATAATACTGGAATAATGGATTCTCCGTATTTACATCCGGCAATCCGCCTACTCCACCCGTTGTACACTGAAAACGGTCGTTATAATCTTTTATCGGATTCAATCCGTTGGCATGATACAGTTGTTCTTGTCCGCCAACAGCCTCAATGAACTGCTGGGAAACAGCCGTTGTATCAAAAGCCGTATGATTGGGCAATACATCCACCAATACCGTAATTCCATATTTCCGGGCTTCGGTAGTCATGGCAATAAAATCAGCTTTTGAACCTAACTGATAATTCCCGATCGTCCATTCCACCGGCTGATAATGATAATACCATTTCCCTTTTCCAAAGATTTCCAATCCGCCATCATCACCCACAAAACATTTATTGGCCGGTGAAGTCTGCACCATCGTAAACCCGGCATCGGCAATCTGTTTCATATTTTCCTTAATCGTCTGGAAGGACCAGCAGAACGCATGAAGAATCGCCCCATGTTGCTTATCTTTGGGCAGTGTTTCTTGTCCATACAAAGATAACGGCCAAGAAAACATTCCAAGCCACGTAGATATGACTGTGATAAAAAGCTTTTTAATATCCATATTTTCTATCTATATTTAACTAACAATGTTTCTGTGTTTCCAAATCTAACAAATTCCGCAGAGTAACTAAACTTGAATTTGCAGAAAAATAAGATTTTCCATACACCAAATTAAACTTATAGTCAAAATCTGGCGGATTGTTTCCTTGGTTATGCTGCAAAATTGTCTCTGCCTTATCCAAGGCTTTTACCCAATGAGCTTCCTCTGTCTGATTTTCATTATATTCATTCCATATTGCCAATAAATCAGAACCTATCTCCTGAGGCAAAAGAGACAACATCCGTTCCATCGCCATTTTCTCTTTCGTATGTTTCTCTTGTTCGTCGGGTAATAACAAAGCTGAAATATCCCCATCATACAACTCGCCCAGATCATGAATCAAACACATTTTCAGGATTTTCAAACCATCCAATTCCGGGAAGTCGCTGATAAAAAGAACGGCTAATAAGGCTAATCTCCAAGAATGTTCAGCCGTACTTTCCTGCCTTCCGGAAGATGTCCAAGCCGTTCGCAATACAGATTTCAGCTTTTCTACTTCCTGTATAAAGTTTATATATTGTTTTAATCGTTCCATATCTATTTGACAAACTGAATTGCTGAACCTTTCGTTATCGTAGCATCGATAATCGTCCGTGCTGAAACATCAATCTTATCCGATACGAACTCCGGAATATTATACGACCACATACTGTCTTCATAATAATCTCTGGTACGTTGGGGCAACATAAAAGGCTTTCCTACTTTGCCATCTTCTGATACATATGCAAAGTAGGGCCGTGTATAAAGACCGTCATCCCGCCGGCTGCTGAATACAAACCAACGACTGTTGCCACTCCAGGAATGATAGCTCTCTACATCCGGACTGTTGACTTCCTCCAAACACCGGTGCTTGCCAGTCTTCAAGTCCACCCAATACAAATCAGCATCCTTATGCCAGATTGAGAAGTTTCCGTATCCGGATAACGTATATAACAGATAACGTCCATCCGGTGAAACACGGGGGAAGGAAACGCTTTTACCTTGTTGTTCTGCTGCATACAACGTATCTACCTGATTACCGAAAGTCCGCTTTTCCGGATCAAAGGAAATCGAACAAAGGCTGTATTTCACTTCCTGATAAGCATCCGGCATCGGTTTTGCCTGGGCTGTACAGAAATAAAGTGTCTTTCCATCAGCCGAAAATGTTGGAAACGTTTCAAATGCCTGATTAGAAAACAAGGCTGGCGCCGTAATCAATTCATGTTTCTCCATATCGTAGACGACTACATCCGATTTCTCATCATAGACTTCAATCCGATTCCGGTTATTCGGATGAAAGAACTGTTTCGTGATATTCGTCGAAAAAGCCACAAACCGCCCTTCGGGATGCCAGGAAGGATATACCAAAGACGATATGGTCTCAGGTGTTTCGGTATTGAGTTTCTCAACGATTCCGTCTTTTACCAAATAGGTTCCACCTAATTTCTGACGCATGTGAAACAGGAAACGGTCTGCTTGCCGATTACAAAAGGAATGGCAATTCATACAGTTTTGATTGGTTTGCCGGTTTTCCAATACGGGCGATTCATCGAATGTTTCCAGATTGCGCTGATAGATTCCCATATTTTTCCACAATTCATAGCCCGGAGCTATTTTCCGATAAGCCAAATAAGCATCCATCGGTTCTGAAGCTACATAGATATCAAAAGCTTTGTACCCCATCCATTTGCCGTCTTCTTTAACAGATACCGATACTTCCAGGCTTTTTCCTTTTGCCTGTTGTAGCAATTCTTGCCAAGCTTTCAATGGAATCTGGAAAGTACTGTCTTTCAACCAGACCGATATGGAATGTTCTTGGAAAGAAAAAACGGCTACTGCATCTTCCACTGCATCCCGCAGACCAAAATTCAGGGGAGCCACATTTACCGGAATAGTGACTTCCTTATAATCAGGATAAATAATCGGTGTTATCTCTTTTTGCTCGTCGATATGGGGCAAACTTGGCTGACAAGCAACCAAGCCCAACAAACATCCGATCAATAGGTATAAATATTTATTTCTCATCATTTGCTATTTTATAAGAAGCTTCCAACCTTCCTACTAGTTCTTTATTTAAATACAACATAATACCAATACGTATCACCAAATGACCGATACAACAGTCCGGCAAGTCCCCGATTATTTCGGTTGGCTAAAACCTGTTTCCGAAAATCAGCATACCGGCTTAAGACATCCTTATTCAAGGCATATTTGTCCAATCCTTCCGGATTCTTTTCATGGGCAACGATCAAAGCTTCCTGATAAGCTACGGGTAAATCAGGCAAAAGCGGAGTTCCCCAATAGCGGTCAATCAGATATTGAAAACTGGCCATGTCTTTCTTTAATAAATAGGCTCCCATCAAATACTCGAAGGCTGTTCTGGCTTGAGCCGAATTGGCCAATATAGGAAGTTGCATGGCTGTCTCCAGTTGTTCACCGGCAACCTTTTGTTGGGTTGTATCTTCCGGAGACAACAATAACGAACGCTTACTACCTAATAACGGATCATTTTCTACCTCAGCATCATTGTAAAGAAATTTCCGTTGCTGTTTTGCCCAATCCCGATAAGTCCACGATTTCTCCAACAAACGGATGTATTTTTCAGCAACTGCATACTCGCCATAAATTAAATTGGTCTGAACCAGTCGTTGGAGCAAACGGGCATTATAATTACCACGGGCACAAGAATTACCTTCGAAAGCCAGTCGCTGCGACAAGGCGATATTTCCTGCCGTAAAATAAATATCACTCAACAAAACCGAAACATCTTCTGTATGATTCCAATTCACCGCCAAAGCCTGCGGACCTTTGAACTGATAATCAAACATGGTATCTGCCAGTTTACCTTGTTCGGCCAATGCCCGGGCAAGGATATTCATATAAAGGAAATTCGTTATCTTACCCTGGCAATCGGCTTCTATTTTCTGCCATTGCCCGGTTCGGGAATAATGATCCAGCATCATATAACGGCGCATCTTCAATTCTCCAAAGCGAAGCGTCCCGACATAAAATACAACTATCAAACAGACAAACAAAGCCACTGCAACCAGTCTTTTACTCTTCGTTGTTTTCAATGACCAGTTACTTCGATGTACAATCAGCGCATAACCAGTCAGCAGCCATACGCCCCACCATGAAAAATAAATAACCGATTTAGGCTCTAATAAATGATGATAATAAGCGTCGGGTAAAAAGGCAAAACGGAAATCACTGATAACGGCTGTTCGCCATAAAACAAACAACAGACCGGCTGTTATCAATAAAGGAAACAGCGCCAACCATTTCTGCTTGTTTTTACGGACAACAATCTCATATAAAAACACCCAGACGGCAAATAATACGGAAGCAGCTCCTACCCACCAGACTAAAATCAATCCTCCTGCCGCTTCAAAAAGCAAGCGAACCCGATCCGATCGAATAGACAGACAAGTCCACGCACTTATGAGGACAAAGACTATCGACAGGACTCCTTGATACAGGTAGTTAAAATCAGCAATTACCCAAACCTGAGCCATGGCAACCAACCAACCTGTCATTGCCAAAACAGATGATCCACTTAGCTTACGTAAAATTTCACCCTGCACAAAAGCTATCAACGTCAATAGTATAGCAGTAATACAAGCTCCCGCGCATGGATAGGAAAAAAACTGAACCAAGAACTCAGACAACCACAGCGTCAGACCTCCGGGCTTCGGCAAGTTTTCCCAAAAGAAAGCCGCTTCAGCTAAAAACAACTGGCTCTGTTCGTTGAAAAAGAAAAGATAAGGATAGCAAACTTGTAGGAAAACGAACAAGGCAACTCCGGTTAATAGCCAAAACAACAATAATTTACGACTCATATTATATATTAGTATTTTTCATGTTTACAAGTGTCACAGCGAAATGTCACAGCAAATATATGATATTTATAGAAACGAAAAAGCGGAAGTCCCCTTTATTTTTCTCCAAATGGATATGATCTAATAGGTTGGCCTACCAGCAAATCTTTATTCGCCGTGGGCGAACATACGTTCAGCGTTGGCGAATACATATTCGCAATGGGCGAATATATATTCAGCATCGGCGAACAAAATATATCCAGTCGCTTCTCTTATTAAATGACATAAGGCAAAGAAATAGTTCCGCCTCTGAAATTACCTATTCATAGGTATTGATGAAACTAACGATATATCGTAACTTTGCACACGTTTGAGAACAGTATATTAAGATGAGACTATCAGAACTTCGTACAGGCGAAAAAGGAATTATCGTCAAAATTATGGGGCGCGGCGCTTTCCGCAAACGTATCATAGAAATGGGCTTTATCCGTGGAAAAGAAGTACAAGTCATTCAAAATGCCCCGTTGAAAGATCCTATTCATTACCGGATTATGGGATATGACGTTTCTCTCAGACGCCAGGATGCCGAACTCATCGAAGTTGTCAGTGCTGCCGAATTCGCAGCCGAACGTGAAAACCTCATTTTTGCCGATAAACCGGCAACTGACTACATCACTCCTTCGGACGATGAATTAAGAGAAATTGCCTACAATAAAGGAAAGACTATCAACGTTGCTTTGGTAGGAAACCCCAATTGCGGTAAAACGTCCTTATTCAATTTCGCATCAGGAGCTCATGAGCATGTCGGGAATTACAGCGGAGTAACCGTCGATGCCAAAGAAGGCGTATTCAAGCAAAACGGATACACGTTCCGGATTGTCGACTTGCCGGGTACGTATTCTTTATCGGCCTATACTCCGGAAGAATTGTATGTACGAAAACATCTGAACGAAAACCAGCAACCGGATATTGTTATCAATGTCATTGATGCCTCCAATCTGGAAAGAAACTTATATCTGACAACCCAGTTGATAGACATGGACGTGCAAATGGTCATTGCCCTCAACATGTACGACGAACTGGAAAAAGCCGGTAATAAGTTTGATTATGAATCGCTGGCACGTATGATCGGTTGCCCAATTGTTCCGACCATCAGTAAGACAGGCTTTGGTATCGAAGAGTTATTCAACCGCGTTATCAAAGTGTATGAAGAAGAAGATCCTGTTGTCCGCCATATACATATCAACTACGGAGATATACTGGAAAAAGGTATTGCCAACATAAAACGCAGTATCCATAAAGTAGATAGTAATATGCCTAAAAGTATATCAAGGCGTTACCTGTCTATCAAGTTACTGGAAAACGATCAGGAAATAGAATCTCAGATACGGAAATTTCCGGATGGAGAGCAAATCATCCAAGAACGGAACCGCAACGCCGCCCAAATCGAAAATCTTTTGCAGGAAGACTGCGAAACGGCGTTGACAGACGCGCGTTATGGTTTCATCTCGGGAGCTTTGCGCGAGACCTTTGAACAAAACAAAATCAAGGAAGCGACCAGTACCCAGATTATCGACCTCTTCGTTACTCATAAAGTATTAGGATTCCCTATTTTCCTTCTTTTCATGTGGATCATGTTTGAAGCCACTTTCCGTTTAGGCGATTATCCCATGCAAGGCATTGAATGGCTGGTCGAAATGATCGGTAATTTCGTCCGTACCCACATGGCAGAAGGACCACTCAAAGACTTGCTTGTTGATGGTATCATAGGTGGTGTTGGAGGCGTCATCGTCTTTTTACCCAACATCCTGATCCTATATGCATTCATCTCCTTTATGGAAGATTCGGGCTATATGGCTCGTGCCGCTTTCATCATGGATAAGATCATGCATAAAATGGGCTTACATGGCAAATCATTCATCCCATTGGTTATGGGCTTTGGCTGCAATGTTCCGGCCGTAATGGCTACCCGAACCATTGAAAGTCGCAACAGCCGTATGATCACAATGCTGGTAACTCCTTTGATGAGTTGTAGCGCCCGACTTCCGGTTTATGTATTAATCACGGGAGCCTTATTCCCGAAAAATGCCAGTTTCGTATTACTTTCGTTATACGTCACCGGTGTTATCCTGGCCGTTATCTTAGCCCGGGTATTCAAACGTGCCTTCTTTAATGAAGAAGATGTTCCCTTTGTGATGGAGTTACCGCCCTATCGTATGCCTACAGGAAAATCCATTCTGCTCCATATGTGGGAAAAAGCCAAACAATATTTGCACAAGATGGGAGGCATCATCCTGGTTGCATCCATCATCATCTGGTTTTTAGGTTATTTCCCGAGGGAGACAGCACGTACAGCTGATTTTAAACAACAAATAGCTTCCATCGAGAATACCCAGATAAGTCCGGAAGAAAAGGCCAAGCAATTGCAAGAAATAGAACACCAGATGGCTATGGACCATCAGGAAAACTCTTATATCGGCCGTATCGGTCAAATCATTTCGCCCGTCATGGAGCCGCTTGGTTTCAATTGGAAAATCAGTGTCAGCCTGTTATCCGGAATGGCAGCCAAAGAGATCGTTGTCAGTACGCTGAGCGTATTATACACCGGTAGCGACGACAGTGAACAAGCACTGACGGAACGATTGTTACAAGAAAAGAATCCAGACGGGACAGACGTCTTTACGCCCTTGGTCGGACTCAGTCTGATGCTGTTTGTTCTGCTTTACTTCCCTTGTATAGCTACAGTGACAGCCATCGTAAATGAATCCCATTCCTGGAAGTGGGGCGCATTTGTCATTCTCTACACCTGCTGCTTGGCTTGGGTCGTATCTTTCTTAGTTTATCAAATCGGAAACATAATTATCAACTAACCATGTGGCAGGAAATAGCAGTTTATTTGATAGGATGTGTCACCATCTTTTGGATGGGACACAAAATCTATCGTTTTTTTACCCGTCCTATTTCAGACAAATCAAGTTGCCAAAGTTGTCAGACTTGTCCACTCAAAAAACAAGGATGCCAAACTTCCTCACGCAAAGCCAAGAAGTAGGACGATTTTTCCCTATTCTCAAGATGTGATCAAAAGAGCTTATCTTTTTTCCTTATAGATTTCACACCCTTCACAGGAATAATCAGGTAATCAAAGCAATGAGTCCGTGTGTGAACCCCTAAAAGAAAAATCAGAATAGGAGAAAAGGATGAAAAAAACTCACTTTCTACCCCACTTTTATTTCTCAAGAAAATCAAAATCAAAACATAGGAGAATTGAGAACGAAGGTTTAGACAAACTTTGGAAAACACAAAGTAGTTTATAAGAAAAGTTGTAATTTTGCGTATTTAATATAATACACAAACACTATTTATTTATGATACAAGCTTTTGTTAATAAACATTTTTTTAATCTGTTTATATTCACAATAACACTGGGAATTTTACTATATGATTTCATTGGCTTTGATTATACAGATGAAATTTGTGCATTATTTCTATTTGTTATATTTGGTATTTACGTGTCAAAAATTCCAGAATGGCCTTTTAACAAAGCTTTCTGTATAACAATAGGTGTCTTCCTTTTTTATTTACTTTATTCTTTTCTTATAAGCAGTAATTCAAAAGGTGCCATTATTTCGGATTTTTTAATCCAAATAAAACCATACTTAGCTTTTTTCTGTGTATATTCAATGATGCCAATTTTTTCAATTAGACAAAATAGCATATTGAGATATCTCACAAGTTTTTTCGCTATATTTTTACTTATAGTAGGTAGTATAAATATAATTACTGGTACAACGTTAAGAGCTGTCATGGGACATGAAGCTTATTTTGCCGCAGCAATTGTATCATTTGCTCTAACATATCTTTTATCTGCCGATTTTAATAACAAAAATAAGTTCATATATATCCTTATTCTTTCAGTAGGCCTACTTTCTACCAGATCGAAATTTTATGGATTTTATATTTTAAGTATAGTTGGAATACTATATTTTACTAAGGCGGACAGATTTAGATTAAATGCCAAATCTATTACTTTACTTTGTTTTGTAATTGCACTAATAGGTATCGCTACTTGGAATAAAATCAATTTGTATTTTGTTCAAGGATTTAACATTGACAATGAAAAAGATTTTATAGCTAGATTTGTATTATATGCAACTTCAATACAAATTTTTCAAGATTATTTTCCTTTTGGTTCTGGATTTGCAAGTTTTGCAACCTTTTCTTCAGGACAATACTATTCCCATATATATGAAGAATATGATATTGATAGCGTTTGGGGACTAAGTAAACAATTTCATTCATATGTAGCCGATACTTATTATCCATCACTAGCCCAATTTGGGATAATTGGAGTTCTTCTTTATTGCTGTTTTTGGTTGTATATAGTTTTAAATGCATACAAATATTTTAAAATAACAAATAACATAAAGCTTATGTTTATGACATTACTAATTACATGTTACTTTGCTATTGAAAGTACGACCGATTCGACCTATACAACTCACCGAGGATTCTTTATTATGATGATACTTGGTTATGTTTTATCTAGTATGAAACATGAAGCTTTACAAACAATAAAAAAATCTGATTATGAACATTCTTCAAATTGATAAATACTTCTATTTAAAAGGTGGTGCAGAAACTGTTTTCTTCAATACTATTGACTTACTAAAAGAAAATGGTCATCATGTTGTACCGTTCTGTTTAAAAAGTAAAAAAAACAGAGAATCTGAATATTCTAAATATTTTGTAGATTTCCCAGAACTTTCAGAGTCTTCTACATTTACAAAAATCAAAAACATAAGTAATTTCTTTTATAATACTGATTCTGTAAAGAAACTTGAGACTCTAATACAAAACGAGAAACCAGATATTGCCCATATACATCTATTATTTAATGGTATATCTGTTTCAATATTACCTTTACTAAAAAAACATAACATTCCTATAGTAATGACTGTACATGACTATAGATTAATATGTCCTGCTTATACATTTAGAAATGGTAAAGAAGAAATATGCGAATCTTGTCTTAAAAATAAAAGGTACATACAATGTTTTACTAATAAATGTTCTAAAGGGAATCTGACTAATAGTTTATTATTATCTCTTGATAGTTATTTCAGAGATACGTTCTATAATCCACTAGATTATATAGACAAATTTATCTTTGTTAGTAAGTTCTCCCAAAGTAAACACATTGAGGCAAATATAAAATACAAAGAAAAGTCTGTTCACCTGTATAATTTCACATCTGATAGACGAACTAATATAGAGGAAAAGAAAAATTACTTGCTTTATATAGGTAGAATATCTGAAGAAAAAGGAATCCAAACATTAATTAAAGCCCAACAACTTGTTCCAAATGTTGATATTAAAATTGTTGGAACAGGACCTTTACTTAATGATTTAAAAAAGAATTACCCAAATGTATCTTTTCTTGGATTCAAAGAAGGTAAGGTTCTTGAACAACTAATTAAAGAAGCAAAATTCACTATTGTTCCTTCTGAGTGGTATGAAAATAATCCACTAAGTGTTATTGAATCAATGATGAGTGGGACACCGGTTATAGGTAGTAATATAGCAGGCATACCCGAACTAATAAAAGATAAACACGATGGATTTCTTTTTCAAACCAGGAATTTCAATAATCTAGCTGAGGTTATAAAAGAAGCTATATCGTTAAGTAAAGAAGACTATAAAAAAATGAGTGATTCAGCTTATAAATTTGCAATAGAAAATTTTTCAAAAGAAGCTCATTATAAACGATTAAAAGAAATATATTTAGAAACAATTTCAGAATGCAAGTAAATATGAAAATTTATGTTTTCGGGACAAGAGGTTTTCCTAATATACAAGGAGGTGTAGAAAGTCATTGCGAAAAACTTTATTCATCAATGCCTAAAGATATAAATATAACTATCTTTAGAAGAAAATCGTATTTAAACAACAATATTAAAAGTACAAATCCTTCTAATATAAATTTCATTGATCTACCATCAACTAAAGTCAAGGGATTTGAAGCCTTTTTTCATTCTTTTATAAGTACACTAGTGTGTATTTTTAAAAGACCCGATATTGTTCATATTCATAATATTGGTCCTGGCATTTTTACCCCCATATTAAGACTATTTAAAATTAAAGTTGTACTCACATATCACAGTTCTAATTATGAACACAATAAATGGAATAAATTTGCAAAAAGTATTTTAAAACTCGGAGAGTTCCTATCTCTTAAATTCTCCAATCGCATTATTTTCGTAAATAAAGACAAATTAAACCAATTTCCTCTTGAAATTAGAAATAAAGCAATATTTATCCCCAATGGGATGCAACGTCTATTGCCTGCAGAAAATAGTCCAATCATTCACTCTTTGGGTTTAAGTGAATTTAAATATATACTTTCTGTAGGACGTATTACAGAAGAAAAAGGATTTGATTATCTTATAGATGCATATATTGAATCAAAGATTGAATATCCATTGGTTATCGCTGGAGGCATTGATCATAATTCAAAATATGCAAATATGTTATTAGAAAAAGCAAGACATTTTCCTAATATAATTTTTACAGGCTTTACTCAAGGTGAAACATTACGTCAATTATACACTTTCGCTAAAGTTTTTATACTAGCTTCATATAATGAAGGATATCCAATTGTTCTTTTAGAAGCCATAAACTATAACAAAAACATACTAGCAAGTGATATCTCTGCTAATAAACAAATTCCACTTCCTGAAAAATGCTACTTCAAGGTTGGAAATAAAGAAGCACTTAAAGAGAAACTTAAAGAAGAAATAAACAACCCTATAGCAAATACTTATTATAATATTCCTATACTTACTTGGGAGGAGGTTGCAAATCAAGTTGTATCAATCTATAATAATTTATAGTATATGGAAGCAAAAGTTTTATCCATTATTTTACCAGTATACCAAGTCGAAGAATATATTGAAAAATGTATTATTTCAATTGAGCAACAAGATATATCTCGTGACTTGTATGAACTAATAGTTGTTAATGATGGGACCAAAGATAATTCTATCAAATTAGTAGAAGATTTACAAAAAAAATATAGCAACATTAATATTGTCCACAAAAAAAATGGAGGTTTAAGCAGTGCTAGAAATTTTGGTTTAAAATATGCTACAGGTAAATATATTTGGTTCATAGATTCCGATGATTATATTGACCCATGTACTTTAAAAAAGTTAGTAACTGAAGCAATTACTTATGATTTAGATTTACTCTGTTTCAGTAATAAAGATATATTTATATCAAATAAGAAAACTGCATTCCCGAAAAGTAAAAAGCCTAAGGAAATAGTTAGTGGGCTAGAATTCCTTAAAAATTACGAATTAGGAGTTGTTGCATGGGCTCACATTGCAAAAAAAGAATTGTATGATAAACATAATATAAGATTTACAGAAGGAATTTATCATGAAGATTATGAATATATTCTCACGATATATAAATACTGCTCAAAAATTAAATATCTGGATATCCATCCATATAACTATATAATAAAAACTGGAGGAACCATTACTACTAGTAATAATATATCACATATAAGAAAAAGGCTTGACAGCTGGCTCCATATTATAAATAGTATAAACGAATCTTATCCTACAACTCAAAACATAAAAGATTATAATTATTATGCACGATTATGGGGTAATACATTCAAATATCATGCTTTATCAGCACTAGTATTATTACCTCTACCAACTCATGAAAAAAAAATATACATAAGAAAATTTCAAAAAATAAATTGTTTTCCAATAGGTAAATCATGTTTGAAAGGAAGACGTAAGTTCATTGCGCTACTATACAATAATCCTACTATTTTTA
>ULUK01081509.1_pt1 | contig 33489 bp, 28 predicted proteins | sample 1958451 | NCBI WGS metagenome assembly ULUK01 (sample SAMEA4835758, study PRJEB28245) | human gut metagenome | biome: gut microbiome; material: fecal sample | place: Denmark | collected 2008
AGTATGTTTACTCACGTTTGATAATATATTTAATTACTTAATTTTCCTCCTTTCTTTACATTGCAGTGGCTTTTTTATATTATACACGAACAGATGTTTGCTTTGCAAAGAAAATTTTTTATCTGGTTTCCTATTTTTTTCGAACAGTCTTTCAGGAATCTGATATACTATCATCTATAGGATGCCCAGGGTGAAAAGGAGGATTCCTTATTATGTTCAGACAAGGAAAACAGGCTGTGAAAAAACCGGCACAGCAAAATGTGGTAATCATTTATGCCGATGATCTTGGTTTTGGGGATCTTGGATGCTATGGGAGCAGGAAGATCGACACCCCGAATCTGGACAGGCTATGTGCAGAAGGATTGAAATTTACCAACGCATATTCCACTTCTGCGGTTTGTACGCCTGCACGTTTCAGCATTCTGACAGGGCGTTATCCGTTCCGGAATGATCAGGCACATATTCTGCCGGGAGATGCAGGCTGTATTATTAAAAGAGAGCTTGATACCGTTCCAAAGCTGTTTCAGAGAGCGGGGTATCATACCGGAATTGTTGGAAAATGGCACCTGGGGCTGGGAGATGGCAGCAAACCGATCGACTGGAATCAGGAGATCAATCTGACACCGATAGACCTTGGTTTTGAGGAATCATTTATTTTTCCGGCAACGGCAGACCGTGTGCCCTGTGTATTCTTAGAGGGACGCTCGGTGGTAAACCTGGATCCAAAAGATCCGATCGAGGTTTCCTACGAAGCAGAATCTCCCTTTGAGGATATTCCAACGTATTATAAAAATCCGGAGCTTCTGCGCGTGCGCTCTTCTCACGGACACGATAAGAGCATTGTAAACGGCATCGGAAGGATTGGCTATATGCGCGGCGGAAGCAAAGCAGTCTGGAAGGATGAAGAGCTGGCAGAAACCTTTTTAAATCGGGCAACGCGGTTTATTTCAGACAGCTGCAGGGCAGAAAAACCATTCTTTTTATATTACGCCCTTCATCAGCCCCATGTACCCCGCGTGCCCTCTGCGCGCTTTGATGGCGCGACCGGACTGGGACCCAGAGGGGATGTGATCGCAGAGCTTGACTGGTGCGTTGGGGAAGTGATGGCTGCGTTGGAAAAAGAAGGGATTCTGGATAACACCATGATTATTTTTTCCAGTGATAATGGACCGGTACTGGATGATGGTTATCTGGACAGAGCATATGAATTAAATGGGACGCATCGGGCAGCAGGACCGCTGAGAGGCGGAAAATACAGCAAATTTGACGGTGGTACAAGGATTCCGTTTATTGTATACAGTTCTGCGCTGAAGCATCGGGGTGTTTCTGAGGCGCTGATCAGTCAGGTAGATCTGTATGCTTCCTTTGCACATATGCTTGGCATCGAAACAAGAGAGGACAGCGCAGCAGACAGCCAGGACAGGTATGCGGCACTGATCGGAGAGGATCCTGCAGGCAGATCAGAACTGATGACAGAGGACTTATCCTGCGGAAAAATGCTGCGCTGCGGCAGCTGGGTATACTTATCTCCCAGCGAAGGAGCTCCATATATGCCCTTTACCAGAATTGAAACCGGTTTATCAAAGGATCCGCAGCTTTACAATATGGATTATGATATCGGGCAGCAGAACAACATCGCCTGGGATTATGCAGATCAGGTGGAGAAGATGGAAAAGCGTCTGCAGGAGATCCTGACAAGCGAAAGCACCAGATAAAAGTAAAAAAACGTAACTGTGAGGGTACTGAACAGTTTGTAAAAAACAAAGAATGCCCGGAAGATCCGGACGGAAAGGATAGGAAATGGCAGGATATCTGATTAAAGAAACCACTTGCGAGGAACGCAAACAGATCGTGGAGGAGGCACTTGGCAATCTGTCCGCCAGCTGCGACGGCTGTATGGCGGGACTTGCGGATATGTATCAGGATTACATTGACGGCAAAAAAGAAATCCGTGACATCAACATGGAATTCAATGCCAGATACGAGAGAGGAGACATGGATCGGGAAGAAAGAAGAAGCTGCCCGATGTCCGTGTAAAGGGAGAAAGAATAGAAAGACAGGAATCAGCTGGGGCGCGATAGTGCATTTCGGCTGATTTTTTCATAATAGAAACTGTCAGTTGATAAAAACATTGTGAGGAAGTAAAACTTTACTTTTTTACAGTGTTGACAGTGCCAAAACGGACAGATATAATAGCAACAGAGCAAAATCGGAGGAAAGGTTTGGAAGAAGAAATTGGAAAGAAAGTACGATTTGACAAAGGGAGATGTCTTCCGGACGATCCTGATGTTTATGCTGCCGATCCTGGCAGGAAACGTATTTCAACAGCTGTATTCTGCTGTGGATACGATCATCGTGGGCCGTACCCTTGGTTCTGACGCGCTGGCGTCGGTTGGAAGTATCGGAAGTCTGCAGTTTCTGGTGTTTGGATTTTGTTCCGGCCTTGCCGGCGGTGTGACAGTTGTGACATCTCAGTTTATTGGCGCAGGAAAAACGGAAAATGCGAGACGTTCCACAGCGGTGATCTATATGATCTGGGCGGTGGTTTCCCTGCTTTGTACCGTGGTAGGTATTGTCTGTCTGCCGGGGCTTTTGCATATTTTGAATATGCCGGAAAATCTGTTTCAGCGTGCGTATGCTTATCAGCTGGTCTGCTTTATCGGACTTGGAGGACAGCTTTTATACAACGTGGAATCAAGCCTTTTGAGGGCGATCGGAAACAGTAAAGTACCGCTTATTTTTCTGATCATTTCCTCTGTGTTGAATATTATACTGGATTTTGTGTTTATTCTGGCGTTTCATATGGACGTGGTCGGAGCAGCTGCAGCGACGATCCTGGCCCAAAGCCTTTCCGGGGTCGGTTGTCTGATCTACAGCTTTCGGAAATATCCGCAGCTGCGTGTCAGAAAAGAAGATTTTAAAATATCATTTGCTTTTTTAGCGGATCACCTCCGGGTAGGGCTGCCGCTTTCCATTCAGGACTCCATTACGGGCATCGGAATGATGGTATTTCAGAGTGCGTTAAACGGGATGGGTGCAGATGCGATTGCGGCATACACTGCATGTAATAAGCTGGAAACCTTTGTCGTGATGCCGATGTATTCGATCGCAGTTGCCATGGTAACGTTTACAGCACAGAATTTCGGTGCGAAGCAATACCAGAGAATTCGAAAAGGAATGAAGGTTTCCCTTTTGAGCTGTCTCTTTTTCAGTGTTGTGGTAGGCGGATTGATTATTGTGTTCTGTAAGCCGCTCGTTTCGATTTTCGTTGGAAGCGGTGCAGTAGAGGTGATCCGGCTGTCCAGAATTTACAACAGTATTGAAGCCAGCTGCTTATGGTGTGCGGCGCTGTTGTTCACCTACCGGGGCGCGGTGCAGGGAACCGGAAATACGAAGATCCCGATGATGGGCGGATTTTTGGAGCTTCTCATGCGTGTTTTTGCAGCACTTTGCTTAAGCCGTATCTGGGGCTTTCCGGGACTGGCAATGGCCTATCCGCTGGCGTGGATATTTGCGGCACTGTTAAACATGTGGTATTATCGAAAGCTGGACAAAAATGATTTTCAGTGTACCAGAACTTCATCAATATGAAGAAGAATATGTTCCATGAGATAGAGGAGGACGAGTTGCTCGTCCTCCTTTGTCATGTCGGAAATCGGCTGCAGGAGAGTGATGTGGAGAATTGAGGTATCCAGAGAGCTTTCCGTAACTGCAAAGGCACAGAGACATTCTTTGCCAAATACGGAAACCTGCGCCTGAATATCACCGGTCATAACTTGGTCATAGGAGCTTTTCAGGCGATCCAGAATATCAAAAATCGCATAGACGGTCATACGCCGCGGACAGCCTAGATCCTGTTTGAGCGTGAACATGAGAGAGCCCTCCTATTACATTTTCCAATGAAAACTGGCGTTTTTTGCTTTTTTCAATGCTGCAAATGCTGCAGACTTACAGCGGACGCAGCGTGCCTATTATTTCGGCAAGCACATTGCTGGAGTTATCAATATTTTCTTCGGATGTGCTTGCACCGACGATATAGGGGACACCGTCGATATCAGCTGCAGCGAAGATAGAAATATCAGAATCGTGAGAAACGATCCGAAATTGCCAGACAATATCGTCTTCACGGCTTTCTGTCATGATCTCCGAAAGGGAAGCGCCGGAGACATCTTCCCAGATGCCGGAAAGGTAAGCAATACATTCGTCTGCGTTTTTTCCGGCAGAAAGTCCCTGCTCCACCTCAATATATTCCTCTTCGTTGGAGGAAAGGAAAAGAAGGAGGGCGGTTCCGCTGTTGCCGTTTGGAAGCGTAAAGCTGCTGCGTCTTGTGCTGCTGATCTGAGTGGAATCCGTGATGCATTGGATGCCTGCAGCGGTGTCGCAATAGCGCTCGTAGGTAATATCCACAGGACCATTTATACGAAAGGATGTCAGACTGTTGTAAATCTGTGTGTGGTCTGTTTCGGAATCCTTTGGATAGGAGCCGACGAGCAGATATGCGCCAAAGTCATTCCTTCCTTCTACTGCAAGCAGTACATGCTGCAGGGTGGTCTGGCTGGAATCTGTTCCCTGGAAGAAAATCTGGTAAGCGGACTGTCCGCCGAAATCGTCCGGTCCTGCGGTCAGAATCATGGCGTCGGTAAGACCGTAGCCCTCTGCGTAGGAGGAAACAATATCCTCCCGGTAGTTTTCGATGTCGGCAAGGGAATAGATCGGAATAATTGTAGCCCAGTTGAAGCTGGTTTCGATCCGGCAGTTTCTGGCATTGTTGGTAAAAGTAAAACCATCATCTGAAACGCTATACTCTGCCGGAACGTCGATGGTAGCATTTAAAATTCCGAGATCATAGGTGACAACTTCCGTACCGGTGCTGTCGTTTGAATCGCCGGAAGAAGGATCGTCCGGTGCGTCTGGATCCTGCCCGGGCGGGGTTTGGGAGGGCGTCGGCGTATCCGAACCGGGAGGTGCAGATGCAGAAGAAGGATTCATGGACGAAGCAGAGTTTGTGTAGCTGGTATTTTTTCCGGACTTTCCGGAAAGGGGCAAAAAGAGGACGAGGGCGATTACCGCGACCAGAGCGCCGCCAAGAGCGACTGCCAGAAGCGGATTTTGTTTCAGATGTGCCGACAGGACAGCAAAAAATGTGGCAGGTCGGGAAGACACCGCGCCGGAATATGGCTGCGGTGCGTTTGCCGTTGATCCGGAGGATGGCGATTGTGCCGATGCAGTCGCGACATCCCCGTTCAGCGCGCAGATAAAGGCATCCATGCTCATGAAGCGGTCTTCCGTACGGATGCTGAGCGCCTTCAGAATCGCCTGTTCGATGGCAGGGGAAATGGAGATGTCAAGCTCGGAGGGGCGTTTGAGCGTATCGCCGTGAATCCGTTCGATGGAATCCGGCGGAAGAATTCCGGTGATGCAGCGGTAAAGCGTTGCACCCATGGCATAAACGTCTGTCCAGGGTCCCTGATTTCCATGGGAAGAGTATTGCTCCTCCGGGGCATAGCCATGCTTTAGAATAACGGAAACGCTTTTCCCATCACCGGAAGCAAAGCGCGCTGCGCCGAAGTCCAGAAGCCTGCTGTCACCGTCGGCGGTCAGGTAAATGTTGTCTGGGCTGATATCCCGGTGCAAAAGCTGCATGGAGTGGACAGAAACGAGCGCGTTCATAACAGGCAGCAGGATTTTTAATGCTTCTTCGCAGGAAATTTTTTCCCCGTGCGCAGCAAGATAGGCTTTTAGACTGGTGCCGTTCACGTATTCCATGACGAAGTATGCGGTGTTGTTTTCCCGGAAATAGTTCTGGACGGAAACGATATTCGGTGTGTTCTGGAGCTTTGCCAGAATGCGTGCTTCCTCCAGAAAACGTTCCATTCCGGATTGATAATCCTTTTCCTGATGACTGGTCAGAACGACAGTATAGCGGTCGGTATTCCGGGTAGCCATGGCGGAGGGCATATATTCTTTGATGGCGACTTTGATTTCGAGGGTCAGGTCAAAGCCGAGGTAGGTAATGCCGAAGCCACCGATGCCGAGGACTTTGCCGATCAGGTAGCGGCCGTTTACAATTGTGCCCAGGGGAAGGGCGAGATAGGGCTGCTGCTTTGTTTCATCGAACCCGCAGACAGGGCAGACCGTGCCGGGGTCTTTTTCGGAAAAGCAGCCGTAACAGATACGTTCGGGATTCATAATTCCTCACATTCCGCCGCAAAAGCGGCTTTTGATGATAGACAGTTGTAAAATGTTCCGGTGTATTAGGAAAAGGCTGGCGAGATCGCATCGGGACGGCTGATGCAGGTCAGAACGAAAAGCGTTCCATCGATGCTGCGGATGCGTTCCGTATGGCGAAACAGCAGCCCTACGAGCCAGTCTGTCGCGTTGTTGGCTTTTGAAAATTCAATCTGGATTTCCAAAGGTTCAATATAAAAATCTCCGCAGCAGACAAGGCTGCCTTCCCCCGGCAAAAGCACCGGGAGGGAAGTCTCTTTTTGCAGCCGACCATCTGCCATCAGATGGTAAAAGACGGCAGCTTCGGGAAAAGAAAGCGTATCGGAGGAAAGCTCGACCAGCCGTGTTTCAAGGAGAGCCGCACAGGAAAGACCTGTTCTGGCAGAAATCGTATCAGATGCAGTCATAGGTTCTCTCATTTCTGCGCACGTTTTTTGTGCATGCCGAGTTTGTGTCAAGTGCGCGCAGACACAAATCTCGTTTATTCCTTTGCAACGAGAAAACGGTTTGAGGGATCGCAGAGGAAGAACGTATCTCCGGGATAGAGCTTTTCGGGGACGTTCGGGGCGAGCTTTTTCCCATTTCCAAGAAAGGTTCCATAGGAGGAACCGAGGTCGGTCAGGACGAAGCAGCCTTCCCCCGGATTGTAGGAAAGCTGGCAGTGGCGGCTGCTGATGCCGGGCGTGCTCTTTTCATAAACGATGTTGCAGAACGCAGGATCTCTGCCGATGGTAACCTTTCCCTTGAGCAGGTCGAAGCTCTGCCCTGCGTAGCTGCCGGTCATTCCACGCAGGATCGCATGAGCACTGGAGCTGCCTGCCGCACCGGAGTGTACAGGATTGCCGTTTAAGCCGCTTGCTGAGCCATTCGCCAGACCGTCGCCCAGGCTGCTGCTTCGATCTGCCAGGCCGCTGCGGCTATTTGTAACGCTGGCTGTATCCTTCCTTTCCTTCCAGAAGAAAAACGTGCCCGCTGCGATCAACAGAATGCCGAGTAGGAGCAGCACAGCACTGCCGGGACCGTGGAACAGGGAAAAACCAGAGCCCGAAAACGTGTAGGGAATGCGCTCAACATCCAGGATTTTCGTCAGCTCGTTGATGATGATGGCATAGTTCATGCCAAGGCTCAGCCCGGTATTGGGATCAATGGCGCCTGCAACGTTGATACCGATTACGTTTCCTTTTTCATCGACCAGAGGACCGCCGGAGTTGCCGGGAGCGATGGAAACGTCCATCTGAAATGCCTCATAGGTGGAAAAAGAGGTGGTTGTGCGTTTGCTGATGATGCCTCGGGTGATTGTAATATCGTCTATATCGTAGGTGGCAAAATCCTGACGCTGGGAGGAATTGCCGGGATAGCCGAGCGCGTAGGCGGTGTCGCCGATCTTGATGTCGCCGGAGTCGCGCAGCGTCAGGGCAGTCCGCTTATCCGTCGGGGAGGGCAGCTGCAGGATGGCGATATCCTTTTCCTCCTGAGGGGAAAAGTAGACGACCTTGGCTTTTACATAGTCGTTTTCCGCTGCGGAAAAAAAGACATCAATTTCCCCTCCGTAAAGACTGGAATCATAGCGGGGATAGGTATAGGCTTTATTGACGACATGCCCGTTTGTCACGATGTACTGAATCGGCTGTCCGGGCGTGCCGATGGCCCAGCCGGTTCCCATCCCGGCTTCGCTGTTTCCTTCGTTGTCATAGACTGTCGCATAGACCATGACGATACCGTTTCTGGATTCATAGGGATCCTCAGAGGAGCTTTTGGTCAGCCCTGTGATGCCGAAAATGGATGAGACAGCGCCGATCAGGATCAGCACAAGGGCGATCAGCTGTTTGGAAGAGATTCGTTTGGTTTTCATTCGGTATTCTCCTTTTCCCCGTAATAATGTAAAACGATTGCGGTATAGTTATCCTGTGTGGGAAGTGCGGCTTTTCGGATTGCTGTTTCGAGCGCACTGCAGCAGTCCTGAACCGGAAGCTCCATCGCCTCGCGGATTTGTTTCAGGGTCAGTGGATCGCTGATTCCGTCGGAGCATAACAGCAGGGTATCGCCCGGAAAAAGGGAAAGTGGAATGTGGGTGCGGTCCGGCGTGACCTCCTCCTTCCCGATATATTGGGAAAGTGCGCCTGAGGGTCAGAAAAAGCTTCCTCGATGGGAAATGCACCGTGAAAGGAACGCAGCAGCAGGTCCTTTTGAAATTCCTGTCGGGTGTTTAATGCATAGAGCTGATGTTCCCGGAGCAGAAAAAGGTCGCTGTCTCCGACGCTCCAGAAGTGCAGTTGATTTCCCAAAATCCAGGCAGCGACAAGGGTGCAGCCGCCGTGGCCGTAAAACTGTTGATAGATCTTCCGGGTGCATGTAAAGATCAGCTCCGATACAGCTTTTGTCTGCGGCTCAGGAAATGGGAAATGGTTTAACAGACAGGATACGGTTTGAATTGCGATCCGTTGTCCTTCCGCCATTCCGCCCATGCCGTCACAGAGAACGGCTAAAATTCCGTCTGTTTCATAGCGGTCTGCCGGAGAAATTCCGAAGGCATTCTGCTGCTGCTCACGCTGTCCGATTCCCTGCAGGTTTGCAATGTCCAGAATAGAGGTCTGTTCCGAAGTCAGAACGGTGGTAACGCAAAGCGACTCCGGTGCTGGTTCGGATGGCTGCTGCTGAGTCTGTACTTTTTTTCGCTTTTTAAAAAAGAACATGGGCTATTCCTCGCTCCACTGAAACTGTTGGCTGCAAAGAGGCAGGAAAAGCAGTCGGCTTTTCCCGACCTCGATGATGTCGTATGCTTTGAGTGGATGAACCATTTCGACCTGTTCATCATTGCAGTAGGTAATGCCGCGTCCCTGCCCGGGCGAAAGGGAAAAGGCATTGTGTTTGGCATCGTAAGTGACCAGTGCATGGCTTTCACGGGATACGGTATCATCGTCTGGCAGGGAAACATCCATCGCGGCAGCCCGGCCGATAAAGTTTCTTCCTGAAACGAGACGGAAATCCGTTCCGCGGTGTGGACCTTCGATGCAGATCAAAAAGCCGACTGCCGGATCAATACCGATTTTCTTTTTCATCACAGCGACTGTTTTGCCGCTGTCGAAGGCTGTCGCAGCTGCTGCAGCAGGATTGCCCGGAAAGGCAGCCACTGTCTTGCCGATATCCGCTGCAGCCATCGTCTTTCCGATCCCTGTATTCTCCTTGCAATACGGACAGCTTTCAAATCTTGCTTCATCATAGAAATGACCATTATCACACTGCTTCATAGAGTCCTCCTTGTTTTCCGAAGGAAAATGCGACTGCATTGAACGCTGTGCTGCGGTTTGCGTCAGGCGGGCATTTTCCGTTTTGCAGTTTTATTGTTACCTTCAGTCTACGCGTCGGGCGGTCATCCGGGTATGCCGTATGCGCGCCAAAACGGCGAAAAATGCGGTTTGGCGCTGGTGCGCCAGGGGAAAAATCAGAAAAAGCCGAACATCTTGGCAATGTCCGGCTTGTGACGTATTCAGATATTTTAAGAGAGCTGGTTGCTGAGACTTAGAAAGCAAGACCTTACGGAAATATAATTTCAGCTCCGGTTACAGGTTTTTGCGCTGCCATTCGATGTAGGACTGGTACAGTCCCATCCGGGATTTTGCACCGACCTTTTCATAAATGGATGTGATATAGCGCTGACAGGTTCTTCGGGAGATGAAAAGGCTGTCGGCGATTTCCTGGATGCTCTTTTCTGTGTTGACGAGTTGGTCAAAAACAGACTGTTCCCGGTCAGTCAGAGAAAATGCCGTGGAAAATGTGGAAAACGGGTCTGCATTGGGAGTGTTCTGTGGATAATCCGGATCGGAGGAAATGTCCGAAACCGTAGAGGCGGACGAATCGTTGCCGAGGGCGGCCTTTGTGTTATGGATCGCGTTCGCTTCGCAAGTTGCCTGCATTTTGTGAGTCATAGTGCCGCCTGTCTCAGTCTGTACGCCCGGCGCATTTAACATGCTATAGGCTGCGATCAAAATGCTTACCGTTGCGAACAGGACAAGAGCCGTGATAATCAGCGTGATGCTGCTGTTCGATGCGATCAGGGAGAGAGACAGGTTTGAGACCAGGGCAGCGCCCGCATTGTTGACAGCACGCCCCATTCCTGCCCAGAGGCGCGGGCAGCGGGTATCTTCGGACAGCGCCAGAAAAGAGGTCGTAAAGAATACGACGAAAAATCCGGAGGACATGTAAAAGACGATCAGTCCGATCAGGAAAGAACCGCCAAGCTGCAGGATTGCGACGCTGAGCGTGGAAAGCATCATAATGCAGTACATGATGAGATTCATGAAACGTCTGTTATGGAGGTCAAACAAAAATCCGGCAGCAAGTCCGCTGCAGGCGAGCAGGATACGAGGCCACTGACCGATATCCATGGTTCCGTCTGCGTGTCCCAGTGTAACGGTGTTGTCCAGCGTACTGAAAATACAGGTCATAAAAATGACGAGAAAGATCAGCAAAACGAGCTGCGGCAGGGCACCGGAGGCAGATGGAGCAGGGAGCTTATGCTGTGAGTCGGTGCTGCCGGAAGAGACGCAAGCTGACGCGTCTGACATATGTGGACAGGGATTTGTCACATCGGACACCTGAGGGCTGGAATTTGCAGTGTCCGGCATCTGGGAGCTGCGGCTTGCCTCCCGGTGCTGAAACCGGAACAGGAAAAATACGATAAAAAGTAACGCGGCGCAAAGCAGCAGCTGTTCTGCCAGGGCAGAAGAAATCAGACTGTTGTTTAGAAATTGCAGCAGGATAGCAAACCCATAGGAAATGCCAACCATGCGTGCGAAATATTTTTTGTCAGAAATTTCACAAAGAAAATGGTAATGCACTGCACTGCCGAGGATGCCGAGAACCAGAAACAGAAGCATTCCGACGGCAGTCAGAAGACCGGGCGGAACAGGACTGCCAAGGATTACAAAGCAGACGATTGCCAGCATTGTAAGCGTGAAAAACACAGCGCTGCGCAGACGATCGCGAAAAAACCGAAACAGCAGCGGATAGAGGCAAAAGCCGACCGCGCTGATACCGAGCGCATAATTCTGGACGTTTACCGTCCGGGCGCTGGAGGCGTTCTGAGCGATCTGGTTGACATAGAAATATTCTGTGCTCAAAAAGAGAAATGTAAAAACCGCCAGCATGGAAATGGCGCGGAGGGATGAAGGTTTTGTAAGTTCCTGTTTCATAAAGGGGAAAGCTCCATTCGTATCGTTCACGAGTGTCGGTTGACAGCTCTTTAAAAGGGGAAATGCTGTAAACCTTGAATCGGACTTCTTTTTCGTTGCATAATTCATTATATAAAATTTGAAAAAACAGTGCAATCGCTTCGCCGCAGAGAACTGAGAAAAGGGGTAACGGGAAAGAAAATAAAAAACAACATCATAAATTTTAAAGGGGAGAGTAAAAGGTAGTTATCACAGTCTTTTCCACTTGACACACTGGAAAAAACCGATATAATAAATTGAAAATGGTTTTTAATTTCAAAATGAACCGCTGCGGTTCATAGGGAAAGAAGATTGAAAAATAAAATTTTTCAATCGCGGGATTTGTGTCTGTGCGCACTTGACACAAACTCGGCATGCACAAAAAGCGTGCGCAGAAATGGGAGAGAAATGGCAGAACGTGTCAGATATAGAACGAAGCAACAGGAGCTGATCCGGGATTGTCTGGAAAAACACAGCGACCGGTTTGTGACGGCGGAACAGTGTATGGACTGTCTCAAAGCCGAAGGAATTCACGTTGGACAGACGACGGTTTATCGGGCTCTCGACCGTCTCACAGAGGAGAACGCCGTGATCAAAATTCCGGCAGTGGACGGCGCAGGCGCGCAGTACCGCTATATCGGAGAATTGAGGCCGGGCAGCCCGGGGCGGCTTGTCTGCCTGCAGTGCGGAAAGATCATTCCTCTGGAATGTAACAAGCTCCATGGATTTTCCGAACATATCCTGAAAGAGCATGACTTTGCGCTGGATTCCTCGCATCTGATCTTTTACGGCTGCTGTCGGGAGTGCCGCAAATTCAGGGAAACACAGGAAGGACTGCAGGACAGAAATGAGGATGAATAGAAAAAAGCAATGCGGGAAGCATGCTGTGATTTCCGGCATCAGAATGCCGCAGCTGCGCTGCACACGGGTATCGGAAAGCGGCATCCTGCGTCGTGTGGCGTTGGCGCTCTGCGCGTGCTTACTGTTTACCACAGTGTTTGTCGGCTGCGGCACGGAAGCTTCTGACGAACCGGTGGATCCCAACAAGCTGCAGGTGATGGCGAGTTTTTATACGATGTACGATTTCGCACAGAAAATTGGCGGCGAGCACGTCCAGGTGACCCGCATGGTGCCGGCCGGTACAGAGCCCCACGACTGGGAGCCGTCCACAAAGGATATTACCCGGATGGAGCAGGCGGATGTTTTTATCTATAACGGTGCTGGGATGGAGCACTGGGTTTCAGACGTTCTGGCGGGGCTTTCCAATAAAAAATTGATTTCCGTGGAAGCGTCGCAGGGAGTGAGCCTGCTGCGCAGTGCAGAGGAAGAGGACGGTCACGACCATGAGACCGCGCATGCCGATGAGGACGAAGAGGACAGTCATGACCATGGGACCGCGCATGCTGATGAGGACGGTCACGATCATGCGGATGAAGAAGACGCCGCTGTGAGCAATGCGGCCGCGCATGAAGACGATGCCGCCGACCACACTGTTGTCGCCGCACCGGACGGTCATGACGCCCACGAGCACGGCGAGTATGACCCGCACGTCTGGCTGGACCCGATGAACGCAAAGCAGGAAATGCAAAACATCTGCGCAGCGTTTTCCAAGGCGGATCCGGAGCATCGCACAGACTATCAGGCAAATTATGAGAAATGGGCAAAACAGCTCGACGAGCTGGACAAAATCTATCAGACGACGCTGGAAAATCTGTCGGAGCGAAACATCGTTGTGGCGCATGAGGCGTATGGATATCTGTGCAGGCGTTATAACCTGACGCAGGTGAGCATCGAGGGCATGTCGCCGGATTCCGAACCCGACCCGGGACGGATGGCAGATATTATCGATTTTGTCCGGGCAAACAATGTCCGTGCGATTTTCTTTGAAGAGCTGTCCGGCTCGAGGACGGCGGAAACGGTAGCGACGGAAACCGGCGTGAAGCTTTTGACCCTCAGCCCGCTGGAAGGCCTAAGCGACAGACAGGAAGAAACCGGCGGAGATTATTTTTCCGTCATGGAAGAAAATCTGCAGCAGCTGACAGAAGCTTTGCGGTAAGGAGCAGACATATGAATGCGATAGAAATCAAAAATCTGCACTTTTCCTATGGAAAGGAAAATGTGCTGGACGGCGTCAGCCTTTGCCTGAAAGAAGGGCGGCTGGCGATTCTCGCAGGAGAAAACGGGGCAGGAAAATCGACGCTTTTAAGGCTTTTATTAGGAGAGCTCCCGATCGGGGAAAACCCCAAAGGGGATCAAGAAGAAGGCAGCAGCGACGGCAGCATTGAGATTTTAGGGCAAGACATCCGACAGTTTAAGGACTGGTCGAGCATCAGCTATGTGCCGCAGAACGGGATGGGTGGCTGGAAGGATTTTCCGGCATCTGTGGAAGAAATCGTGCGCGCAAATTTATATAAGCAGATCGGATTGTTCCGGTTTGCGGGGAAAAAAGAGCGGCAGCAGGTAAGAGCTGCGCTGGCGCAGGTGGGCATGGAGGAATACCAGAACCGTTTGATCGGCAGACTTTCTGGCGGGCAGCAGCAGAGAGTGCTCCTGGCACGCGCCCTGGTCAACGAGCCGAAGCTTCTGATTCTGGATGAGCCGACGTCGGCATTGGATGAAAAAAATGCGTCACACTTTTACCGACTGCTCAAAAAAATCAATGCGGAGAAAAGGATCACCGTCCTGATGGTGACGCATGACCTCAAACGTGCATCGTCCTATGCAGATGATATCTGGGTGCTGGAGGACGGAAAGGTAAAACAGGAAGCTGGGAAAGGAGACGGGCAGGCATGAGAATTTTTGAGTATCTGTTTATGCAGCGGGCGTTTGTTGTCGGAATTTTGCTGGCGGCGGTCGTGCCCTGCGTCGGAATGGTCGTTGTCTGCAAACGTCTTTCCATGATCGGAGATGCACTTTCCCATACGTCGCTCGCCGGTGTCGCGGCAGGACTTTTGCTGGGCGTCAATCCGGTGGCGGGCGCAGCGGCAGCCTGTGTGGCAGCGTCCTTCGGCATTGAGGCGATCCGCAGAAAGCTTCCGCGCTATTCGGAAATGTCGATATCCATTATCATGTCAGCAGGAATCGGTCTGGCGGGTGTGTTGTCCGGTTTTGTGAAAAATTCGGCAAACTTTAACAGCTTTCTGTTTGGCAGCATTGTGGCGATCAGCGATGCCGAGATGATTTCAGTCATCGTGGTGTCCGTTGTGGTACTTGCGTTATTTTTGCTTCTATATAAAGAACTGTTTTATATTTCATTGGATGAAAGAAGCGCACGGTTGGCGGGCGTGCCGGTCGGCGTCGTCAATTTTATCTTCACGATTATGATTGCAGTGACGGTTTCGGTCGCAGCACGGACAGTCGGTGCGTTGATGGTATCGTCGATGATGGTCGTTCCGGTAGCTTGTGCGATGCAGCTGGGAAAAAACTTTAAACAGACTGTATGGTACGCTGTCGGTTTGAACGTACTGTTCATGATTATCGGGCTGTTTGCGGCGTTTTATCTGGGCCTAAAGCCGGGCGGCACAATCGTTTTGGTGGGCGTTGCAGCACTTCTGATCATTTTTATCGGGAAACGGATTGTGTTCGGAAAGCAGGAATAAAGTCGCAATTGACACAGGAAAAAAAGCGTGCTACCATGTTTGCAGTCAATGATGACTAACAAAAGAAAGCTATGCCGTACGACAGGTAGTATAGACGTATCCTGCGCCGGTCGAAGGAGGAAACGAACATGATGAAAGCATCTGATGCAAAGAAAATCGGTTTATTTTTAGGAGGCGTATTGTTCGGAACAGCCGGAATCAAGATCCTTTCCAGCAAAGACGCGAAGAAAGCATACGTACAGTGTACCGCAGCAGCGCTTCGCGCAAAGGACAGCGTTATGAAGACCGTAACAACAGTTCAGGAAAACGCTGGTGATGTTCTGGCAGAAGCAAAGCAGATCAATGAAGACAGAGCTGCAGAAGAAGCGGAAGCTGAAGTAAAAGAAGAAGCCTGATTCAGGGCAGTGGGGGACGGAGCCGGAGACGGCGCCGTCCTTTTTGACGGAGTCCCGTTTTCTGAAAAAGCGCGAAGCGTATCAGCGGAGTGGAGATAAGATTGAAAAATAAAATTTTCAATCGCGAGATTTGTGTCTGCGCGCACTTGACACAAACTCGACATGCGCAAAAAGCGTGCGCAGAAATGAGCGGAAAAAATGAACTTTAAAATCAAACACAAAATTCCCGGGCGAATCCGGGTGCATATGGGGCAGTCCAGAATGAGCTTTGACCAGGCGGACACCCTGCAGTATTTTCTGGAAACACAGCCAGGTGTGACAAAAGCGACCGTATACGAGCAGACGCAGGATGCGGTGATCGAGTATGACGGCGAATTAAAAGAACTGATGGAGGCGCTGAAAAGCTTTCATTATGAAGACGTTCAGCTGCCGGATTCCGTCCATTCCAGTTCGGGACGTGCGTTGAATGTAGAGTATAAAGAAAAACTGATCGGGCATGTGGCGAAACGGTTATTTACAAAATACATGCTTCCCTTACCGATCAGAAATGTGTATACTATATGGAAAGCTTTCCGTTATGTAAAAGAAGGCGTCCTATGCCTTTCCAAAGGAAAACTGGAAGTCCCGGTTCTGGATGCGACAGCGATTACTGTATCGATTCTGCGGCGGGACTGCTCGACGGCAGGATCGGTTATGTTCCTGCTTGGTCTGGGTGAAATCCTTGAGGAGTGGACACATAAAAAGTCTGTCGGCGATCTGGCGCGCAGCATGTCGTTAAATGTCGGCAAAGTGTGGATAAAGACCCGGGATCAGGAAATCCTTGTGGATTCTGCATCCGTTGTGCCGGGCGACCATATCGTGATCCATGTCGGCAACGTCATTCCGTTTGACGGTGTAGTGGCAGATGGCGAAGCGATGATCAATCAGGCTTCCATGACCGGTGAATCCGAGCCTGTCCGCAAGGAAAAGGGAGGATTCGTTTATGCCGGAACCGTTGTGGAAGAGGGCGAGCTGACGATTGAGGTCAAGGCGGTTTCCGGCTCGACCCGCTACGAAAAGATCGTTACGATGATCGAGGATTCCGAAAAGCTCAAGTCCGCAGTAGAAGGACGTGCGGAGCATCTGGCGGACAGGCTGGTTCCCTACACCTTCCTTGGAACCGGTCTTACATGGCTGCTTACAAGAAATGTTACCAGAACGTTATCCGTACTGATGGTTGATTTTTCCTGCGCATTAAAGCTTGCGATGCCCCTGACTGTCCTGACAGCGATCCGGGAAGCAAACGCAGCGAAGATCACTGTAAAGGGCGGAAAATATCTGGAAGCGTTTTCGGAGGCTTCCACCATCGTATTCGATAAGACCGGTACGCTGACCAAAGCGCAGCCTACGCTGCATTCCGTTGTCGCATTCGGTAAGGAAAAGGAAGACGATCTTTTACGTCTGGCAGCATGTCTGGAGGAGCATTTTCCTCATTCGATGGCAAAGGCGGTGGTGCGTGCAGCGGCAGAGCGTAATCTGGAACATGAGGAAGTACATTCCAAGGTGGAATATATCGTTGCACATGGCATTGCCTCTTATGTTGGAGAAAAGCGTGTGGTAATCGGCAGTGCTCACTTTGTATTTGAAGATGAGAAGTGCCGGATCCGTCCGGAATATCAGCAGCGTTTCGATGAGCTGCCGCTGCAGTATTCCCATCTGTATCTGGTAGTTGACAACGTACTGGAAGCAGTGCTCTGCATTGAGGATCCGGTGCGTGAAGAGGCAAAACAGATTATCCGCGAGCTGAAACGGGAAGGCTTTACAAAAATCGTCATGATGACTGGCGACAGCGAGCGAACAGCAGCGGCGATCGCAAAACAGATCGGCGTGGACGAATACCATGCGGAAGTTCTGCCGGAGGACAAGGCGAACTTTGTCCAGCAGGAAAAAGAAGCCGGACGCAGGGTAGTCATGGTCGGCGACGGAATCAACGACTCCCCGGCGCTTTCCGCAGCGGATGTTGGTATTGCGATCAGCGACGGTTCGGAGCTTGCGCGGGAAATTGCGGATATTACAGTCGGTGCGGACAGCCTGCAGGAGCTGGTTTACCTGCGCCGCTTAAGCAAAGAAATGATGCGTCGGATTCATGTCAACTACCGTGCAATCCTCGGCATCAACGGCAGTTTAATTGCAGCCGGTGTGACCGGGCTGATTCAGCCTACGACATCCGCGCTGCTGCATAATACGACAACACTGGCCCTGAGCCTGAGAAGCATGAGCTGGAAAGTTCCGGGAGAGGCAGGGCAGGAATAAAAAGAACGGAGACAGAGAATGAAAAAGGCGATGATTGCCATGAGCGGCGGCGTAGATTCGAGCGTTGCGGCATGGCTGATGAAGCGGGACGGATATGATTGTATGGGCGTTACGATGCGCCTGTTTGCCGGAGAGGACAGCTGCGAACGAAAAGGGCATACCTGCTGTTCGTTAGATGACGTGGAGGACGCAAGAAGCGTTGCACGTCAGCTGGGCATTCCGTATTTCGTGTTCAATTTTACGGAAGATTTCGGCACACAGATCATGGACCGCTTTGTCTGTGCCTATGAAAACGGATTCACCCCGAATCCGTGTATCGACTGTAACCGTTATATGAAGTTCGAGAAGCTGATGAAGCGGGCAAAGGAGCTGGATTACGATTACGTTGTAACCGGACACTATGCCCGAATCGAAGAACAGGACGGAAAGTTTCTCCTGAAAAAAGCCATCGACGAAAAGAAAGACCAGAGCTATGTGCTGTACAGCCTGACGCAGGAGCAGCTTGCACATACGCTGTTCCCCCTGGGCGGCATGACGAAGCCGCAGATCCGGGAAATGGCGGAAGAACAGGGACTGATCAATGCGCGCAAGCATGACAGCCAGGATATCTGCTTTGTGCCGGACGGAGATTATGCCGGATTTATTGAACGATACACCGGCAAAAGCTTTGAGCCGGGCAATTTTGTAGATCAGGAAGGACATGTGCTGGGGCAGCATAAGGGAATTATCTGCTATACGATCGGACAGCGCAAAGGGCTGGGACTAGCCCTGCATGAGCCGATGTATGTGTGCAGGATCGATCCAAAGACCAATACGGTAGTCCTTGGACGCGACCGGGATTTGTGGTCGAAGGAGCTGACGGCGAAGGATTTCCACTGGATCAGCGGCGAGGTGCCGACGGGCACGCAGCGCATCAAGGCGAAAATCCGTTACCGTCACCAGGAGCAGTGGGCGAACGCAGAGATCACCGGACCGGACAGCATTCATCTGGTCTTTGACGAGCCCCAGAGGGCAATTACCTGCGGACAGTCGGTTGTACTTTATGATGGCGATGTTGTAGTGGGCGGAGGAACAATCAATGGATTATGTGGTTCTGGATCTGGAATGGAATCAGGCGTCTGATAGCCGCGATGCCCGCAACAGACTGCTTACGTTTGAAATTATTGAGATCGGTGCGGTAAAATTAAACAGCCGGATGGAAATTGTGGATACCTTTGAGGAGCTGATCCGTCCGCAGGTTTATGATACCATGCACCATATTACGGAAAAGCTGATCGGCATCCATATGAAAGACCTCTCCGGATGTCGGACCTTTGATGTCGTGATGAAGGACTTTCTGGCGTGGTGCGGCGAGGATTTCATGTTCGGTACCTGGGGACCGCAGGATCTGACGGAGCTTCAGAAAAATATGCGGTTTTTCGGTATGGAGCCCCTTGGAAAAGGACCTGTCCGGTTCTATGATATTCAGAAGCTGTTTTCCATCGCCTACGAAGATCAGAAGGTGCGCAGAAGTCTGGAATATGCGGTAGATTATCTGCAGATTCCAAAGGATATTCCGTTTCACCGGGCGATCAGCGATGCGGTGTATACCGCACGGGTATTTCAGATGATCAAAGACCCGATTGCATTGCAGCGGGTTTCCTTCGACACGTTCCAGCTGCCGGAAAATCACCGCAGCGAGGTGCATGTCGTATTCGATAATTATGCAAAATATATTTCCCGACCGTTTCCGGATAAGGAGGCGTTGATGGCGGATAAAGAGGTTCTTTCAACCAGATGTTATCTGTGCCATCATAACCTTCGCAAAAAAGTCCGCTGGTTCTCGCCAAACGGCAAGCACTATTACAGTCTGTCGTGGTGCGATAAGCACGGTTGGATGAAAGGAAAAATCCGCGTGAAAAAAGCGGACGATGACATGGTTTACGCCGTCAAGACGACGAAGCTGGTCGGAGAGAAAGAGGTTGCCGCCCTGATGGAGAGAAAAGATCACATCCGCCAGCTGCGTAAGGAGCACAGACACCGCGAAGCGCAGGAAAAGCTCGGGAAACGGTGAGGCGGGACGCTGACATCGGAGATACGCCGGGGAGTCCATATAATAAAATAATACGAAAAAAACGCCGCAGACCGGTTTCAAAAGAAATGGTCTGCGGCATTTTTGTGCATCCCGTCCTGTGTCTTACGCGAAGGGATCGGTGTAACGGTCGAAGTCGATGATTTCATCTTTGCGGCTGCGGTGTCGTTTCATGATATCGCGGCGCTTGCGATTGCGGCTGTGTCCGATCAGAATGGAACGGATCACCAGAATGACGATCAGGATAACCGCGACAATGCTGACTGCAAGCAAAATTTTACGGACGTTTAAGAAAATAACATTTCCCCCCGGTGTGGAAACTGCGGTCGGAGAAGTTGTGGAAGCGACGGATTCAGACGCTGCGGTGCCAGTCTGCGCGCTCGTGCCGCCCTGTGTGCCGGAGGAACCGTTTGCACTGGAAGCATTCGCATTGCCATCCGTGCCGGAGCCGTCTGTGCTGCTTTGCGCATTAGAAGCGCTGCTTTGTACGCTGTTCGCATCTGCCTTGGAAGAGCCATCCGCTGTTGCGATGGCTGCGCTTTCCGTTTCAGAAACCGGTTCTGCACTGAAATCAAAGGGCGTTATGCTGGAAAAGAGGATCGGCGCGCTGCCGAGATCCTGACCTTCGTAGGAGTAGTGGATGACAGCGGCCTGTCCATCCTTCAGGTTATCATAGCTCAGCTCGGAATCCAGATCGGCAAAGGTGAGCGTATCCGGAAGGAGAACTTTCGCATCCGGGTCGATAGAAAGGATGTCGGACTGATTGAACGTATTTGCGAACAGGTCGCCGTTTTTTACCTGATAGGTGGTGTCTTCTTTGGATGCTGTAACAGAAGAAAAGTTGCTGAAACCGTAATCAAATAAGCTTATCGTATCCTTGAACTGCTGCGGGGACTCCTCCATCATAACGACGCAGATCAGCTTCAGCCCGTCTTTCTGGGCGCAGGAAACGAGGTTAGAGCGAGCGTTTGCGGTGTAGCCGGTCTTACTGCCGACGAGATATTCGTAAGCGTAGGTTTTACCGGGCAGCAGCTTGTTTTTGCTGTTCGGAATCAGATCCTGTGACAGCGTTGCGCTCGCCGGGATTTTGTAGCTTACCGTGTCAGACATGCGGCAAAGCACGTCATCGGAGAAAAACTTCTGCCCGATCAGAGCGAGGTCATGGGTGGAGGTATAGTGATTGTCATCATGCTTGCCATTGGTATTGACGAAATGGGAATCCGTGCAGCCGAGCTCCTTTGCGGTTTGGTTCATTAAATCTACAAACGCTTCCATACTGCCGCTGATATGTTCGCCGATGGCATTGCCGCATTCACTGCCGGAGCCCACCAGCAGACCGTAGAGGGATTGTTCCATCGTGATCGCTTCACCGGCTTTGATGCCGATGTTGGAATCACTTCGCCAGTCGATGCTGTGCACCGCGGTATCGGAATATTCGATCATCTCATTTAATTCGCTGTTCTGACGCGCGATATAGGCAGTCAGAATCTTGGTTGTGCTGGCGGGATAGAGCTTTTCGTGGATATTTTTGGCATAAAGGATTGCACCGCTGTCCGCATCCATCAAAATCGCGGAGCGAGCATTGAGGATCGGACCCTCCGGCCAGTTTTTGATTTCGTTGCTCTCAACCGGGATCGAAAGGTTGGCCTCCGCCAGCGCCTGGTAATCGATGACCTCGGCGCGAGCCGTTAAAACAGCGCCACAAAACAGATTGGCGCCGACTCCAAGTGCTATCATAAAAGAAAAGAAGGATCTTTTCTGGAAAAATTTCATGTAATGTACCGTCCTTTATTGAAAGATAGTAACATCATACACTATTTCCAGGCAGATTTTAAGGGTAGAACAGCAAAATTCAAAATTTTTTAAAATTTAGACTACAGTTCCCTCGTGGCATCCCGTGGGCAGAATTCCATGCTTGCATGAGAATTTGCCCACGGGATGCCACGAAGGGAGCGCCGCCAAAATGCAAAGCTTCCTTTTTATCCCGAAATATAGTAAGATAAATTGATATCAGGATTGTGGGAGTGCACAGCACGGAACAATCCGTAGGTATCAAAGCCAGGGTCAAAAGGTCTGAGCCCACATGAGCTTGCTCATAAGTGGGAGAAAGACAAAAACCCAATAAAATAATAATGAAAAATAGTGAGGATAATTCATGAGATTGCGCAATATTACAGGCTGTCGGGAAATGATCGGGGAGAGCGAGTTTGTCGTACACGAACCGGAAACGATGAAAGGGAAGTGGAGAGAAGCGTTTGGCAACGACCATCCGGTTTATGTGGAAATCGGCATGGGCAAGGGACGTTTCCTGATGGATATGGCGCGCCTTTATCCGGAAATCAACTTTATCGGTATCGAAAAATATTCCAGCGTGCTGCTGCGCGCGGTTCAGAAGCTGGAGGAGGAAGAGCTGCCTAACGTTCGCCTGATCCGCATGGATGCAGAAGATCTGGAAAATGTTTTCGCACAGGGAGAGCTGGATCGCATTTACCTGAATTTTTCCGATCCGTGGCCGAAGGACCGTCACGCGAAGCGACGCCTGGAGTCCAGACAGTTTCTGGCAAGATACAATCAAATTCTGAAAAAAGACGGAACGATCGAGTTTAAGACGGACAACCGCGCCCTGTTTGATTTTGCACTGGAAGAGGTGGAAGCAGCGGGATGGACCTTGAAGGAAAAAACCTTTGACCTTCACGCGGATGCGCGCTTAAACGAGGGAAACGTCATGACTGAGTATGAGGAACGGTTTTCAGCACAGGGAAATCCGATCTGCAAGTACATTATCAGCCGTTGAAAAACGGAACACCGCATTCTCGTTACTTTAGTGATGAGTTAGGTGTGCCAAATTTTTTATTAAAAACAGAACAAATGTTTGCTATGTAGAAAGACGTATTGTATAATACAAATATGAAAAAAGATATGTTTGCTGTTAAGAAAAGTGAACTTTCATATGGTAGAGGATATGTATATTCTTTACAATACCATCTTGTTTGTGGAATCCATCGCATTGCGCAGTTACCGTAAGTGACCGAAGCCGGGATCAGGTAACGGCATATATCGAGGGACAAAAAGAGAAGGGAAAAAGAAAGTAGGGAACTTTATGCAGATTGTATCCAGCTATGGAGTAGAAATGAAAAAAAAGAATATACCGCTCCGTGCTACGCTGGATATTTTTAGGCAAGCAGTTTCCTATCTGATTCCGGTGTATGCAGAGACCTGGGAAGAACTTTCAGAAATCCGGAATCCACAAAAACGCTTTAATGCAGCGGAGCATCTGGTACATGAAACGAAAAAGAATCATGCCAGGTTTGCGTTTGATCGGCATTTTCCTAAAATGCCATCTTACCTGAGAAGAGCGGCGATCCAACACGCACTTGGAGCAGTGTCCTCCTATCAAACACGTCTCGGTTTGTGGGAAAAGGGAGAGTTAAAGGGGAAACCAAAGCTGGTCTGTGAGAATCATGCAATGCCGGTATTCTATCGGGATGTCATGTATAAGGAAGCAGAATATGGAGAAGATGTTGCTTATTTAAAGTTATTTGATGGACGCGAGTGGAAATGGTTCCAGGTAAAATTACTCCATACGGATATGGAATATCTTCGGAAAAAGTGGAGCGGAAAAAAGGCATCTGCCCCAACTTTGGAAAAGAAACATCATACATATTTCCTTCGATTTTCGTACACAGAGGAAGTAAGCTTATCGAAAACAGCGGTAAAAGAGCAGGTGATATGCAGTGTTGATTTAGGGATCAATACGGATGCGGTCTGCAGTATCATGCGTGTGGATGGCACTATCCTGGGACGGAAATTTATCAATTTTACCAGTGATAAAGACCATTTGTATCATGTACTTGGCAGAATCCGCCGTTTTCAGAGAGAACATTCCTCCAGACAGGTACAAAGCCGGTGGAATTATGCAAAAAGGCTGAATATGGAGCTGTCCCGCAAAATAGCTGCGGCGATCACGAAATGTGCCATAGAATATCAGGCGGATGTAATTGTGTTCGAATATCTGGAAACGCAGGGGAAGCTATCCGGAAAAAAGAAACAGAAACTTCATTTATGGAGAAAGCGGGATATTCAGAAGCTGTGTGAGCATCAGGCTCACCGGAACGGGATCCGTGTATCCAGAGTCAGCGCCCAAAACACCAGCAGGCTGGCCTGTGATGGAAGTGGAGCAGTGGTAAGAAATCCGGAGAACCATAGCCTGTGTACCTTTCAGACAGGAAAACAGTATAACTGCGACCTGTCAGCATCCTATAATATTGGAGCGAGATATTTTATACGGGAACTTTTAAAACCCTTACCGGAAACGGAAAGGTCTTCTCTGGAGGCAAAAGTACCTGCAGTGAAGCGCAGAACCTCATGTGTTTATGCGGATTTAAGAAAGCTTTATGCAGAATTAAAAGCAGCATAAACACAGGCAGATATACAGCGGACTACCTGTAATGTGGAAACTGGCCGTATCCGGCGCAGAAAAAGTGCGTATCCGCACGAATTCTAAGTTACTGGCGTATCCGCCGATATTTGGTCTTGTCGTTTAAAACGACTGAGAAGCACGTGACTTTAGTCATGTGAGGTTCACTCCCCTGCATAGGAAAAGCCGTTTTCCGATATACATAATAAAAAGAGTCGGACGGACAACGGCATGGACAGAATGGAACAATTAAAAGCGGTGCTTTCCCTGTGTCTGATTTTTGGCGTGGCGTTCTGCCTCGGAAGCGTTGTGGGGCATACGGTGAGCGTGCGGGATCAGGCAGTTATGGCGCGTCCTGCACAGAAGGACTGGGGACTTTCCTTTCAGGAGGACAACAAACCGCCTGTGGCGGACGAAAGCATGGAGCAGCTGGCGCAATATGATGCGTTTTATGCGGAGAATACGACGGAAAAGGTTTTGTATCTGACGTTTGACTGCGGATATGAAAACGGCAACACACCGGCGATTCTCGACGCATTGAAAAAGCATCATGTGCCGGCTGCTTTTTTTATTGTAGGAAATTATCTGGAAAAAAATCCCGATCTGGTCAAACGGATGCGGGCGGAGGGACATATCATCGGGAACCACAGCTACCATCATCCGGATATGAGCCAGATGGGAAAAGAAGAGTTTCAAAAGGAGCTGGCGCAGCTGGAAGACCTGTACGAGCAGACTACCGGCGAAAAAATGGCGAAGTTTTACCGCCCGCCCCAGGGCAAATACAGCGACAACAATCTGCAGCTTGCAAAGGAGCTTGGGTATCGGACGATTTTCTGGAGCCTTGCCTATGTGGACTGGAAGCAGGAGGAACAGCCGACTCACGAAGAGGCGATGTCAAAGCTGTTAAAAAGAGTTCATCCGGGAGCGATTGTACTGCTGCACAATACGTCCCGGACGAACGGTGAAATTCTGGATGAAGTTTTAACAAAGTGGGAGGAAATGGGGTATCATTTTGCTTCGCTGGAAGAACTGGTATCCTCTGGCGGCAGAGAAGCACGGAGCTTTTTCTTGACGGATAACCAGGAAAATCCGGTAAAGAGCGCCGCGCCGACCCATGCGGCAGGATCGCAGAAGCAGGCGAGGGGAAAGCTTACAAGCTTCATGGCGATCAGTGCTGTGATCATGCGGGCAAACAGCTCGACCACACCGCCCATCATCGGCAGGAAGCTGTAGCCGCAGCCCTGCATGATGTTTCGGAAAATAAAAATCGTGGAAAGCGGAATATAAAAGACCGCACACATGTAGATATAGGTTTTTGCCCAGGGCATCAGGGAAGCTATATCGATGTCTCCGGAGAAGAACAGGGAAAGCAGCGGGCGCAGGAACAGACCGACGGCAGCTGCAGCGAGCAGCGAGTAGATGACGCTGATCAGGAGAGCGGAACGAACGCCCTTTTCCAGACGGTGATAATCGCCCTTGCCGTAGTTCTGACCGCCGTAGCTTGCCATTGTCTGTCCCATCGACATCATACCCTGTGTTACGAGGTTCTGCACCTTGCTGGCAGCAGTAAAGGCAGCGACTGCTACAGAGCCGAACAGATTGATGGCAGCCTGCATCACCATTGCTCCGGATGCAGTAATGGAAAACTGCAGCGCCATCGGAATGCCCATTCTCATCTGATATGCCGTGTCTGATGCAGAAAGTCGCCACTGGGTGCGCTCCGGGCAAAGCACGGGAACGTTCTTATAAATATAGATCAGACACAGTACCGCAGAAACGCCCTGAGAAATATTGGTTGCAATTGCAGCACCTGCTACACCCATATGGAAGCAGAGGATCAGGAGCAGATCGAGCACCACATTCAGACAGGCGGAAAATACAAGGAAAAACAGCGGAACCTTACTGTTGCCGATGGCCCGCAGGAGTGAGGAAAACAGGTTATAAAAAATACAGGCCACGACTCCGCTGCAGATCAACATGCTGTAGGTATACGCATCGGCAAAAATATCCTCCGGTGTATTCATAAGGAGAAGCAGAGGCTTCATGGTGCTCAGACCGACCACGGTTATAAGGATTGTGACAAGGACAGAGAGCAGGATGCCGTTTGCTACACTGGCGCGGACAGCCTTTTCATCCTTTGCACCATAACGCTGTGAGGTCAGGATCGTAAATCCGGCGGTAATGCCCTGTGCAAAACCGATGATCAGAAACATGACTGTGCCGGTGGAGCCCACGGCAGCCAGAGCGTTCGCTCCGACGAAGCGGCCGACGATGATCGTATCGGCCATGTTGTAAAACTGCTGGAAAATATTGCCGACTAACAGCGGCAGGGTAAATTTGAGTATGATGGCCAACGGTTTGCCTTGGGTCATATCCTGTTCCATAAAATCCTCCATCGGGTTGGTGTTTTACGGCGCTTATGGGCGCTTTATGTGATTTTTGTAGCAAAAAAGACTGTTGAAATTTCAACAGTCTTTAAAAGTCGAAGCGACGTGATTTGAACACGCGACCTCTGCGTCCCGAACGCAGCGCTCTACCAAACTGAGCCACGCTTCGATTGCTTCATCAAGCCTTATTATCATAACGAATTTTTCTGGAAAAGTCAACTGGAAAATTTAGAAAAAAAGAAAAACTTTTGCAGCCTTTTGCAACTGACAGGTTGTCAGAAATAGAGTATACTGAAAGTAAAAGAACTTAACAGAAAAAACTTTAAGGCAAAAGGGGACAGATCATGACAGCTATGGATTTTCATACTTATGATAATACATTATATGAAAAGGTTTACCAGACCGCTTATCAGGCGGCAGCGGAGCTGATAGAGACCGCCGGGATGAAAGCGGGTCAGATTTTAGTAGTCGGCTGTTCGACCAGTGAGGTTGGCGGGGAGAAAATCGGGACCTATTCCAGTCCGGAGCTGGCGGCAAAGGTCTTTGGCGGAATTTATGCGGCTGTGCAGGAAAAAGGCATTTATCTGGCGGCCCAGTGCTGCGAGCATTTAAACCGTGCACTGATTCTGGAGACAGAAGCGGCAGAAAAGTATGGCTATGAGCCGGTCAATGTTATGCCGCAGCCAAAAGCAGGCGGATCCTTTGCAACAGCGGCATGGCAGGCATTTGCTGATCCTGTGGCAGTGGAGCATATTGCGGCACATGCAGGAATGGATATCGGAGATACGCTGATCGGGATGCATCTAAAGGATGTGGCGGTTCCGGTCAGACTGTCCATTCGACAGATCGGGGAGGCACATCTGGTATGCGCACGGACGCGGCGGAAATTTGTCGGCGGGGTTCGGGCGGTTTATGACGAAAGATACCTGTAAACAGCATATGGAATAAGGCGGCCGGCATTTTCGCGGGAATGCCTGCAGAAATCAGGAGAAGGATAAAAGAGGGAGCATGGTATGGTGTTGGAAAAAATAGCCGTTTTGAAGGAGCTGACCATTTTTTCCGTGCTGCTGAGAACTGTGCTTGCGATGGTTTTCAGTGGAATTTTAGGGTATGAAAGGGAAAAGAAAGGGCGTCCGGCAGGATTTCGGACGTATATGGTTGTCTGTATCGGCTCGGAAATTGCGATGATGACGGGAATTTTTCTGAGCCGGGAGCTTGGAAGCACTGACCCGAGCCGGATTGCTGCGCAGGTGATCAGCGGGATTGGATTTCTGGGAGCCGGGACGATCCTGGTGACCCGGCAGAATCAGGTAAAGGGGCTGACCACCGCAGCGGGGCTGTGGGCAGATGCCTGTCTGGGACTGGCACTTGGTTCTGGCTTCTACTCCGGAGCAATTGTCGGCTTTGCAGCCATCTGGTGTTCTCTGAAAATCCTGAGAACAGTAGATAAGAGGCTTGGAAAAACAGCGCGTGTTTTTGGAGCTTACGTGGAGTTTGTAAGTATCAAGGATCTGAGTGCCTTTTTGGCATATGGACGGGAACATGGCTGTAAAATGGACGGGCTGGAGATTGTACGCAGCAAGGATGCGGATGGAAACAGGGGGGTTGGTGCAACAATGACCCTTCATTTTGATACACCTGTATCCCATGAGAAGGTGATTGAAGAGTTCGGCAGACTGGAGGGCGTGCAGTTTATCAAAGAGATCTGAGTGCGGCATGTGAACGTGCCGGAGTCGAACGCTGATCATGGATTTGCATGCGCGCGATCCGTGCCGTATCCATCTGGCTGGCGGCACGAAGCTGCGAAATCCCTTATTTTGTGCGGGGTGCAACCAACGGTTGACAAATTTCAAGTCGCCGTTTGGTGGCGGGAAACTGTCAAAATCCATATACTGAAACAAAAAACAAATGGAGGCAGGAAGTATGATTTTGGCAGATAAGATTGTCCGGCTGAGAAAGAAAAACGGCTGGTCGCAAGAAGAGCTTGCGCAGAAGATGAATGTATCGAGACAGGCAGTCTCAAAATGGGAAAGCGCGCAGACCGTCCCGGAGCTGGAAAAAATTTTGCAGCTTGGAGCGTTGTTTGGAGTTACGACAGATTACCTTTTAAAGGATGACATGGAGCTGGAGGAGTTTACATCGGAAACGATAGACAGCGGCGTGCGCCAGATTTCCATAGAAGAGGCGGGAACCTATCTCGTACAGAGCAGGGAATCCGCAAAACGGATTGCTGTCGGGACGTTTCTGTGCGTGTTATCCCCGATCCCGTTACTTTTATTAGGCGCGGCATCGGAGTATGAAAAACTGAACATTTCGGAAAATCTGGCAGGTTGTCTTGGAATAATGCTGTTGCTGTTTTTTGTAATCGCGGCGGTCGCATTGTTTATCTATTCCGGGTTTCAGAACGAGCAGTATGAATATCTGGATAGGGAAGAGCCGTTTGAGCTGCAATATGGCGTGAGCGGAATGGTGCGGGAAAAACAGAAAGAATATCGGAATCAGTACATTTTCTGGAACATCATTGCAACGTGTATCTGTGTGGCGTCCCCGATTCCGCTGCTCGTCGGCGCATTTTCGGAACAGGAATTTCTGATAACGCTGCTGCTGACCGTTACGATGGTGCTTGCCGGAATCGGCGCATGTATTTTTGTGGTGAACTGCAGCATCTGGACAAGCATGCAGAAACTATTAAAAGAGGGCGATTACACGATGGAAGCGAAGCGCAAAAACCGGAAAATGGGAGCGTTTTCCGTAGTTTACTGGCTTATCCTGACTGCAATTTATCTCGCCTGGAGCTTTTCGACGAACACATGGGATAAGACCTGGATCGTCTATGTGGTCGGCGGCGTGATTTATGCCGCGCTGTGTGTTGTCTGGGAACTTGTGATGAACCGGGAAAAATAGAACGCACGCTCTTTACGCTCCTTCTCATAAGGATGTTAGAGCATAATGCGTGCTTCTCGGATGAGGACAGACGATTTAAGGTCGTCTGTCCTTTTCTGTTGCTTGGAATTAAGCAGTTATTTCAGTTAGTGGTCTTAGTGAAGAATAAAAAACAACAGATAAAAAATTTTGATGTACAAAGTTACAATACGGAGCAAAACGCGGCGAAAGTTATTCTCTAATAAAGAATACCAACCGACAGCAGCAAGAACGTTTCGATAGGCAAGACGATGATTTGTACGACGAACTGTACTTTGACGACAGCCCGTATTGACGCAAAAAGTAAATTTAATACCATATTTTTCAAAAAGGGTATTGACAACGCAGAGATTTGTAGCATGATAGTGGTGTGGGGTATAACTACTATGAACAATTATGAATTTTTAGAGAAACTCGGCTTTTCGTCAAACGAAGCAAAAGTATACGGAACACTAATTAAACATAAAGTGTTAAACGGTTACGAAATCGCAAAACTTTCGGGCGTTGCGCGTTCGTTGGTGTACGAGGTTATCAATCGCTTGGTGGCAAAGGGCGCGGTTATTCGTATAGACGGAGAGCCGAATTTTTACAAGCCTATCGAGTATCAAGACCTTATACGTAGCATCAAGGAAGAAAACGAAAAGAATATTGCCTGCGCCGAACGCGAGCTACAACAACTTGCAACGGAAAACGCCGACGTCGATTATGTAATGAATATAGTGGGCGAAGAAAAATACGTTGCTAAGGCAAAGGAACTTATCGACAGCGCGCAAGCGGAAATTTCGCTGTCCATTTGGCGGGAGCTGTTCGAAGTGCTACGTAGTAATATCGAAAACGCAATATCCCGCGGGGTAAAGGTGTATATTTTTACCTTCGAAAGCATTTTGGTCGAGGGCGCAACGGTGTATTCGTACAATATCAACGACGTTTCAACACTGTTTCCATACCGTAGAACAACAATTATAATCGACGGCGGAGAGTGTTTAGTCGGAGAAGAAGGCGATCGCAACGTTTACGTGCATACGCGCAATCATTCGGTTGTTTCCCTTGCCACCGACGAAATTGTTTTGAATGTTTTTTGGAATAAACTTATCGAAAAAGAAAACCTGTTGTCTAAAGGCTGCTCCGGCGCGGATTTCTTGCAAGCCATACACAATTTGGCGGAGCGCTACAGCATTACCGACGAGATGACCAAGAATTTCCTTGTTTACAATTTTCAAAAGGAGAAAACTCAAAATGGCAAAAAACGTTGAACGATTACAGGCGCGCGAAGCCAAGGAACTTATCCGCCGCGAAAAGCAGTTGGGCGCAAGAAGCAACAAGTTTTATTTGATTTACTTGTTTATGATTTTGTCGCTCATCTACATAACGGACGAAATTGCGTCTACTATATCCATTCAGTTTCAGGCGAATATAGTTACAGAATTCTTCGTAAAAAATATGGGTATGGAATACGGCGCGGGATTATCGCTCTTTTCCGCCATAGGTTTTATTTCCTATCCGGTAACACTGCTTATTATTTTCTATCGTCCCCTTGCGGACAAATTCGGGCGTAAGCCGTTTTTGGTTATTAACACGTTATGTATGGGCTTAGGGCTGTTCCTTGTGTATTTATCCAAAAATATCTACGTTTACATGATAGGCGGCACGTTGATGGGTTTTATGGTCTCGCACGATATGCAATGCGTGTACATACTGGAATGCTCCGACAAAAAGTCTCGCGCCCGTAACTACGCAATCGTAAAAGCGGTGGCGATACTGGGCACGTTACTTGTTCCGTTGCTTAGGGCTACACTCATGCAAAACGTAAGCGAGCGTTGGCACGTAGTATATTTGGTGCCGGCAATTATCGGTTTTGTAATGTCGTTATTCGCGCTGCTTTTTGCTAAGGAAACAAACGCATTTTTGATTAAAAGAATAGAGTATTTAAAAACGCCTATAGAAGAACGTGAACAACGCAGCAAGGAAGGACGCGAACAAAACGCACAAGGCGGAATTCTGACCGCTGTAAAATTCGCATTCAAACACAGACAATTGCGCTTTTTGATTATTGCTTGTTGCTGCTTTTATCTCGCTTCGTTAGGTACGGCAACGTACAGTACGGTCATGGCAAAGTCGGCGCTGATGACGGAAGAAGAAATAACTCGTGCTTTGTTTCTGTATCCCGTCGGCAACGCGCTGTTTACATTGATTTCCGGTTTTGTGTCGGATAAATTCGGACGTAAAGTAACTATAGTCGCAATGTCTTGTTCGGCGTTGACGTGTTATTTGCTGTTTATCTTTAGCGGTATGTTCAAGTGGACTCCGTATTTGACGGGTTTTGCTATCGGCGGATTTATGGGCAGTTACTGGGGCGCAGGCGATACCATCGGCGGAATTATGTTTTCCGAATCGTCTCCTACAAACCTGCGTTCGTCGGTTACGGTAATCAATACGTTGCTTAACGGAGTTATGGGCGGACTTGCAACAGTGATTACTATGATACTGCTGCCTATCATTCCCGAAAGCATGTTCGGTTATATGTATTTGGGCTTGACGGTTCCAGGGCTTGTAGGGGCAATTGTAATAATGTGGATGTTTGTCGGCGAAACTCGCGGACTTGATCTTAAAACTGTAACCGGTACGGAATGGGATAAGCCTAAAAAGGTTAAAGAAGAACAACAGGAGGGTGAATAAAATGAATAACAAACGATTTGAAATCGGCGCAAGCGAACAGCCGTTAGATATTATTAAGGAAACGTGCGGTTTTGCGGGCGTTTTTAAGCAAATAGGCGTTATAGGGGATTCTTTGGCATCGGGCGAGTTTGAAAGTCATGATGAAAACGGAAATATAGTTTATACCGATATGTACGAGTACTCGTGGCCCGCCGTTTTAGAGCGCATTACTGGAACAAAATACAACAATTATTCCCGCGGCGGAATGACCGCGCGCGAGTATGTTCAAAGTTGGGCGGACGCAAACGGATTTTGGCAATGGAATCAAGCGTATATTATTGCGTTAGGCAACAACGATTCGTTTGTGTTCGGGCATCCTCTGGGAAGTGTCAAGGACGTCAACGTCGATTGTCCGCAGGATAATGACGATACGTTTTTCGGTAATATGGGCAAAATCGTTTCCAAACTTAAAACAATAGAGCCTAACGCGCGTATTTTTGTTGTAACTCCTCAACTGCGCGGTGAAGCGTGTGATAACGATATCCGTTATATCGCAAGCGAACTCGCCAAATTGTGCGATATGTTTGAGTTTACTTACTTACTGGATATGACTGCGCATGCGCCCGTATACGATGCAGAAATGCGTAAATCGTTCGGGTTGGGCTTTCATCCGAACCCGATGGGCTACTATGCATACGCGTTGATTGTGGGAAATTATATCGATTACATTATCAGAAGTAACCCGCAGGAATTTGCTACGATACCGTTTGTAGGTACGTTGCTCAAAAACAAAGATTACAAATAGAATACGATTACAGAAAGGCATATGCCTTTGATATTGTATTCAGCCTCATAGTAATAGGAATTGCGTGCAGTCTGAATGAAGTATCATGGTTATAAATGCAATTATAGGGGCGGTTTCAACCTTGGTACTATTCTTTTTACAGGCGAAGCTTCCACTTGCAGGATTAAATGATGCGCTGCTTGGACCGGCACTTTTTTTGATGATTTTATAGAAGTGCGCACGGATATTATACTCAATGAAATGATACCGTCAGAGCAGAGAGCCACACTTATTTCAGTTAATTCAATTATGTTTTCAATCGTTATGATTGTAATGTCAACACTTATGGGAAGCATTATGTAGCATCATAACCGTTTAAGCTTCACGGATTAAGGTGTCCATTATCAATGGTATAATAAGGGTATAAAACCATTATTATATATAAAAATTATATCCAGGCTATTTTGACATATTTCGACAAATAATTAAAAATCTGATACTCTGAGTTTTGGTGGAATTGCTACGCTTA
>ULUK01066254.1_pt1 | contig 32976 bp, 27 predicted proteins | sample 1958451 | NCBI WGS metagenome assembly ULUK01 (sample SAMEA4835758, study PRJEB28245) | human gut metagenome | biome: gut microbiome; material: fecal sample | place: Denmark | collected 2008
GGCCGGATAGATCACACCGCCATTACCTTCGCCACCGATCACGGCATTGGTTTCCTTCATCTTTGTAACCACATTCACTTCACCTACGGCAGCAGCATTATATTCACAACCGGCATAACGACGAGTTACGTCTCTCAAAGCACGGCTCGAGCTCAGGTTGCTGACTGTATTACCCGGCGTACGGCTTAAAACATAATCAGCTACGGCTACCAAAGTATATTCTTCAACGAACATTTCGCCGTTCTCGCAAACAATGGCCAGACGATCCACATCCGGATCCACTACAAAACCAACATCTGCCTTTTCTGTACGAATCAGATTAGAAATATCCGTCAGGTGTTCTGGCAGCGGTTCCGGGTTATGCGCAAAGTGACCAGTCGGTTCGCAGTTCAGCTTCAATACCTGCTTTACGCCCAAAGCTTCCAACAAAGCCGGAATGGCAATACCACCCACTGAATTCACACAGTCGATTGCCACCTTGAAGTTCGCAGCCTTGATTGCTTCTACATCGACCAAATCCAACTTCAATACAGAATCAATGTGTTTCTGGATATATGTCGTATCTGTAATTACCTTACCCAAATGATCCACATCCGCAAACTGGAAATCTTCTTTTGCTGCCAAAGCCAACACTTCAGCACCTTCGGCTGCATTCAGGAATTCACCTTTTTCATTCAGCAGCTTCAAAGCATTCCACTGTTTCGGATTGTGACTTGCTGTCAGAATAATACCTCCACATGCTCCTTCCATAGCCACAGCCAGTTCAGTTGTCGGTGTAGTAGCCAGATCAATGTCCACTACATCAAATCCCATACCCATTAAAGTTCCTAAAACCACCTGTTTTACCATCGGGCCAGAAATACGGGCATCCCGACCAACAACAATCTTGTTAGTCGTCACTTTCGTATTCTTGCGAATAAACGTTGCATACGCAGCTACAAACTTGACTATAGCCAACGGGTTCAAGCCGTCTTCCGGATCTCCACCAATCGTACCGCGAATACCGGAAATAGATTTAATTAATGTCATAGTATATTATAGATTAAACAATGATTTACTGCTCAAAAGTATATCTTACTTTCGGGAAATAAAGCGGTTCTCCAGATGATTGGAAAGAACTCGGTCCCACTTTAAACGGAACAATCAGTTTTACCACGGCGCTATCACCCACATGCTGCAGGCCTGAAGCCAAACCTTCGCAGATGAAGCTACTCATCACCGCATCCACATTGGTATCATTCTGATCATATCCCCAAATATAGTAATCTTCTGTATATTTCTGATAAGAAAAAGTAACAGGCAGGCGCGAGCTGGCAAAACCATCCAGTTCAAGAGTATCAGACTTGAAGAAACGCACCACAAAACGGCTGTTGACATTCTGACGTTTCGTACCTATTCTATTTCCATTTCCGGAATCAATGACATTAATATAAACATCATTATCCATCTGATAGAACTCATTTTCCTTAAACACGCCATCAGCTGGATATTCTTTCAAAACCACGATGTCTTCTTCGTCCATCAACCTCTCAATCGCCTTTTCTTCGGCTTTCAACATATCGGCATAAGATTGTGTTTTGTCGCATGAAGTAATCAACAAAACAGCAGTCATCATCAACGAACTTCCTAATATTTTATTCATTTGATTCTATTATAAATGTAATTAAAGGCAAATATAGACATTCTCTGAGAATTTTACGGCTGATTCTCTCTGTTTTCTTTCCTTAAGCTCGGGTTAAACTCTTCTAATGCATTCTCAAAACAAGCTATCGCATCTTCCAATGTTCCGAAAAATTCTCCACCCGAAGCATTTTTATGCCCGCCACCATGAAAATATTTGGAAGCAAACTCATTGCAAGGAAAATCACCTACCGAGCGCAACGAAACCTTGATATAATCCTTGTCTTCCCGCAAGAAAACACTGAAACAAACATCCTCGATACTCAATGGCATATTGACAAAGCCTTCCGAGTCGCCCGACACATAATGGAAACGTTCCAGTTCTTCAGCCGACAAAGACATCATTGCCGTATGCTTGCCCGGATAAACTTTCATCTTCTCATACAATACATATCCCTGCAAACGCAAACGGCTCTCTGAATAGACCTGAAATACCTTCCGGTAGATTTCATCCTTATCAATGCCTTTCTTGATCAACTCACCGATGATAGTATAAATTTCCGGCTTGTTCGAATTGTAAGTAAATGATCCGGTATCGGTCATCATTCCGGTATAAATACAAACAGCCGATTCGCGAGGCAACAAATCAAACATACCCATCCGACAAATAAATCGGAATACCATTTCGCTGGTTGACGACATCTGCGGATAAGACATGGTAACCCGACAAAAATCAGCCGGATTCAAATGATGATCAATCATGACTTTTCTGCCTTCGGCTGCCAACAAGGCATCAGCTACCTTTTCAACTCGTTTGGGTTCATTAAAGTCCAAACAGAAAATAACATCGGCATCGTGCAATAACTGGTCAGCAAATTCCTGGTATTTGTCATACACAACAACATCTTTGGCTCCAGGCATCCAGCGATAGAACGGCGGAAAATCGTTAGGTACAATAACTGTTACCTGATCTTTACCATAAGTATTCAAGAAATGATATAATCCTAAGGAAGCACCTAAAGCGTCTCCGTCGGGAGAAACATGTGTGACAATAACAAACTTATCACCTTTTTCAACATACTTTTTAGCTTTCTGGATCAGCTCTTCAGCAATGATTTTAGTAATCATGAAATCTACATTTTAATCGGCACAAAGGTACATCTTTTTCTGAATATTCCTCAACTTATTCGTTCAATAAGCATAGACGCTGAAAAGAGAAAAAAGAAAAAAAGTGTAGTCACCAAGTACCTGGGATATTTTTCCCGGATATAAAAACATAAAAACAAAAGAGATAGATATACTTCAAACAGCATAAAGACAGAAAGAGGCTCGGCCGGAGTAACCGGATCTACACGTCCTATCCGATCGACAAAAGAACAGAATGTATCGGTCAGCCAACTGGTCAGTTCATGTAAAGGCATACAAACCCAACCCAGTTTGACAAGAACAATCCATACTAATGCCAGCGGAATGATCAAGATAGAAAAAAAGGAGACCGGCAATGCAGCCAACAACGAAACGGAAGACATTTCTCCAAAATAATACAAACATAAAGGAAACGTTCCGATCTGGGCAGCCAGGCTAATAGCAAACCAGTCCCAAGGAATCCGGATAAACGGATTTCTCAACTGGAACAAAGAAGCAATACGGCGATAGAAAAAGAAGATAGAAAGGACAGCCAGAAAACTCAACTGGAATCCGATATCAAACAGGTAGAACGGGTTATACACCAACATGCAAAAGGCCGTTGCACACCAGGTATTATATGAATCACGTTTCTTCCGAATAGTAACCCCAATCAAGTAGAGGGAAAGCATCCAAGCTGCCCGAACAGCCGATGCGGCCAAACCGGTAATGGCTGCAAACAACCAGATAGAAACCAGCAGTAATCCGGACTTTAAATACCGGAGTCTGGACTTATCCGACAAAGGGAATAAACACAACCGGAGGAATGAATACACCACACCCACATGAAAACCACTGACCGCCAAAATATGCGCAGCACCAGCCAGAGAGAATCGCTCTCTCACACTTCCTTCTAACTCCTGACGATAACCGAGAGTCAGTGTTGCCAAAACATTTTTCTTCCACTCAGGCAAATCAAGTAAATCGATGGGTTCCAATAGTTCTCTCTGCCATAGCTGACACCACTCCAACCAGTCTGCATAATAAAAAGAATGGTTTGTCTTCAAGCGATAGTAAACATAGCCACAAGATAATGCCAATAAAAGCAACAGATACCAAGCGCCCCATTGCCATCTTTCGCCATACAGAGATTTTTCTCTCTGTACATTACTTGAAAAGAACATAAGAGAAAGACAGATACAGCCTAATCCAATAGCTGCACATTCGAAAGGAACGTACACCGATATACATATTCCACATAACCAAACAAAAAGCGGCCTGGCAAAGGGCCGCTTTCTTAATTCCTTTGTCATAGTTTCAGTTTTGAGAAGATATAGATTATTTTAATGCCACTTCGTTATGTGACTCAACATCTACACATCAACTATTCAGCATCTTCAATTCCTTAATGATCACATTCGGATCAGGAGCCTTAAATACAAAACTACCAGCCACCAATACATCAGCCCCAGCTTCCAACAGGCGCTTACCGGTTTCCAAATTCACGCCACCGTCTATTTCTATCAGCGTATTCAAACCTTTCCGATCAATCATTTCACGTAATTGGCGTGTCTTCTCGACCGTATGTTCAATAAAAGTCTGACCACCATAACCCGGATTAACCGACATCAACATGACGACATCCACATCCTGAACAATATCTTCCAGTAAACTAACCGGCGAATGAGGGTTCAATGTAACGCCCGCTTTCATTCCAGCCTCATGAATTCCGGCAATCGTCCGATGTAAATGTGTACATGCTTCATAATGTACATTCATCAAATACGCACCGGTTTCAGCAACCTCACGAATAAACTTATGCGGTTCAACGATCATCAGATGTACATCCATCGGTTTCCGGCAAATCTTCTTCAATCCTTTCAGAACAGGAAAGCCAAAAGAAATATTAGGGACAAACACGCCGTCCATAATATCCAAATGTAACCAATCTGCCTCACTCTGATTAATCATCTCAACGTCTCGCTGCAAATTCATAAAATCGGCAGCCAATAAGGAAGGAGCAATCAATTGTTTCATAAAGAATCCTCAAATTTTAAGCAAAGGTAAAAAAAAAGAGAATACAAGTCAATGTATCCTCTTTTCTCCTATTCCATGATCAGTTCATCACAAAGCCGCATAAGTCTGAATCTAAAGAAGATTCCACATGATAGGAACGAGCAAACTGATGTAAAAAATCCAGTGTTTGCCGACGAGGCTTAACTTCTGATTCTGCATGTTGCGCTTTAAATGAATGATCAAACTTTGAAAAACATGACGTAGATATTTTCTTCATAGGCATTCTATTTTTTATCATTCTATATAAAAAACGAATCATCTATGAAAATATTGTGTCTATCCAGTATATTTATAGTTTTTTCTTATGCCAATGATAATTCAATATGATGTTCTTCGGCCAAGCGGCGAAGATTTAATATAGCATAACGCATCCGTCCTAAAGCCGTGTTAATACTAACCCCCGTCAAATCGGCGATTTCTTTAAAACTCAAATCGCGATAATAACGCATTTCCAGAACTTCCCGTTGATTATCAGGCAAGGATTTCAACAGTTTCCGAACGTCGGCCAGTATCTGATGCTTCACCAGTTTATCTTCAATAGTACCATCACACAACTTGATATTATTCAACAAATCTACTTCGACTTCATCATTTGAAACCGTATTCTCATTACGCTCCTGGCGATAATTATCTATAATCAGGTTATGAGCTATCCGTGTGATCCATGCTTTAAACTTACCATTATCAGTATAACGGCCTTGCTTAATAGTCATAATCACTTTAACAAAAGTTTCCTGAAAGATATCTTCAGCCAACTCTTTGTTACGAACGATAAAGAAAATATAGGAATGAATACTACTTTGATATCGGCTTAACAAAACATCAAAAGCAGCGTTATTACCTTTTGCATAAAGGACGACAAGATCTTCGTCTGTCATCATCTCTAATCTATTCATTACTACTATTTTTATGATTTCTACGAGTAATGTTATGCTATAGGCGATAGGATTTTAAGAGTTAAACATATTTTATTTCTATGCAAAGAAACATAAATCATTTTACACAACCAAACTTTTCATAAATAAAAATTCCCTTATTTGTATTATTGTACAAACAAGGGAATATTCATGACAAAACCCGTATCTCTAACGAACAAAAGAATAAGATCAGAACTTATATCCTAATGTTAACGCAACACGTGTCGAACTGGTCTTCAAAGATGCCGGAGAAGATTTCACCATAGTTTCTCCAGAATCGGAATACAGCGTAGAGAAGGTATAGGCATCTTCCTTTACGGTTTTAAGCACACAGGCAAGGTCTACATAAAACTGAGGCGTAAAACGATAACCTAATCCCACCGTATAGTTCGTAATGTTATTAGTCAATGTATAATGAGGTAATGTACCCACCGTAATAACTTCCGTATTTCCATCTCTCAAGGTTGAACTCATTCCGCTACCAGACCAAGAAGCTCCAGCACGGACTGCAAACTGAGGTGTAACTTTCACTTCTGCTCCTACTCGAAGTGTATTGGATATACCCAGTTTCTGATCTACCTCGTTATTTGTTTCGATATTGGCATTACCATAATCATCCGACAAATACATCCGGCGATAATTCATAACCTCATAATCTACACTCAATAATGCTGTCTGTCCAAAGATAGCTGCTGCACTGAAGATCCATTTATCAGGTGTGCGGAATTTATATTTACTATAAGCTCCTTGAGGTGAATTAGCCTCATATTTCTTTGGCAAAGATTCTATATCCGATGCTCCATTTGCATCATAATAATCAGTCATTTTATACCACGTAGGAGAGTTATATGCAACACCTACACGCAAGAAATCAACCGGACGACAAATTGCACCGATGTTAATGCCATATCCCGTTCCTTTGGTAGTCAGGCCATTTTCCAGTTCAATATAGCTATTCTTGTTGGAAGCATAGTCTTCAGCATAATATGAATACAAATCATAACGAAGATCCGTTATCGATACGGTTGCTCCTAACAGCAAAAAGTCTGATATATTCGTTCCAAAAGCCAAAGCGTACTGATCAACTGCTCCTGATTCCTGTACATGCATTTCTGTATTCGACCGCGTATAGGGAATTCCAGTTGTACTACGCAAAGATGATTCGTACTGTTTTCCATTATAATTTAAGAAACCGGCATCATTCGACAAGACAGACAACCAGTCTCCTACTGACTCATACGGATCATAGGTAATATTACCATTTCCATCTTTACGAAAATCAATATCACTGGGTGTCAATCCTCCTTTATTGGCACGGGCAGCCACATAATCTGCCAAAGATGCTCCCATATCACCACTTCCACGCAATGAATAATTACGAGAATAATTCTTCAACCGGTTATATGAAAAGCCAACATTCCAACTTAATAAGCCGGAATCGTTCCCCGTCGGGAAATAGCCTACATAAGCGATATTATCAAAATTGAACTTCGTTTTATCAGCAGTCGTTCCATTGCCTAACCAGTTACTCTTTGCCGAAACCATAGAGACATCTGCAGTAGCTACCACTTCAGAACTACGATAAACAGCCAGACCTGCCGGATTGCTATTCAAAACAGAGATATCACCACCTAAAGCACCAAAAGCACCACCCATACTCATACTACGAGCTGTACCGTTTAAATCACCATTAGGTACATATTTATAGGCATCTGCAAGGCCTTGAGAAAAAGCAGCACCAGTACTTAGTACCAGTGCTGATGCTATTGTTAATACTTTTTTCATCGTTTCTAATTCAAAATCAACCTTAATTATCTTCCTCTACCGCTGGAGCGACCGCCGCCACCACCGATACTACCGCCACTCGAACGGCCACCGCCCATGCTTCCACTGCTAAACGAACCACTGGAACGACCGCTTCCATAATTGGAAGGTGAGCTGAAGCTTCTTGTTGAACGGCTTGACTGTGTATTCATTTGACTATTAAATACGCCACTACTACGACCTGTAGAATAACTGCTACGACCCGTTGAATAGCTACTGCGACCTGAAGCTGAACTATTACTGATTCGTGTACGAGAAGACGAAGAAGTAATGCCACTGCTACGACCACTACCCCGTGTAATGGATGAAGAACTTATTGCACTGGAAGAAGATCCACGACCGATACTGCTACCGGAAGAGCGACCACTTGAACGGCCACTTGTTGCATAACTCTTTAAAGAAGTAGAGTTTCCAGAAGAATAGCGTCCTGAGCCGCGTCCTGAAGAAGCAGAAGTGATATGACCTGCATCACGGCCTGATGAATAACGACCGGAACTTCTCAAGCTATTGCTGCTTGCATATCCACTGGAACGACCATTCCGTCCGTAAGAAGAACGGCCATTGTCATACCGGTGATAATAGGAAGGAGCATAAGCATAATGATGATAATGCGGATAAAAGCCACCATAATAACCATAGTAACCCCAGCTCCATGAAGGACCCCACCATGGATCGTACCAAGGACTATAATAGCCGGCATACCAACCGCCCCAGCCCCAATAATACGGGCGATACCACCAAGATGAATAGTAACCCCACGGATTATAGAACCAAGGATCATACCATCCCCAAGAATACCAGGGTGAACCAAAGTTTAAATTCACCGACACATTCGTTGTCCCATTAGAATAATCCGTATCATAATCATAGGCATAATATCCGTCTTCCAAATATAAATCAACCTGGTCAGCTCCCACAATTGATATTTTACTTGGCGAATGATAACGAATAATACGTTCACTGTATTCCAAATCAGAACGACGATCAGATTCAACCTTTACCTGTGTTTTCTCAGGCTCTTGTGCTACCTCTTCCTCTTCTGCATACGCTTCATCATCATACCCAGAATAACGACGATTATACTCGTCTACATCCCGTTCTTCTTCAATATCAGAACGTGTATAACTACTTGGCAAAACCGTTTCTGTCGGCTCAGCATCCAAATCATCGTTCTTCTCTTCTTCTTTTATGTTTTTTTCTACCGAAGCCTCTTCTTTCGACTGGTTCGAAGAATAATAAACATCATCGAAGAATTGCTCCTGCCCTGTTGCATTCAATGCCAACAGAAGCATCACCATCAAGGATGTTAATTTTTTAGGTTTCATATTTTTTCCTCCTAATTTATTGCCTGTTATCTTTTTGACTATGCCAGAAAAGTTTCGTTTAACCCAGTAAGGCGTTTTGAATTTATTTCACACTTACCTTCTTTATTCCGAAACATACCAGACATTCTAGTTACAAATATAACTATTTGTCTATTAGTACATATCAAAAACAATCGACTTTAACATTCATTTTAGAGCATTTTCTCTGTTCTATATAAGAATAGATGCATTTAAAGGATGATTTGCTGCAAAAGCCTTATTCTTTTTTATATACAAAAAAAGCTCGACTTCCTAACTAAGGTTAGAAAATCAAGCTTTCTTATTTTTTACTGCATCACAAACCGATGTTATTACCAGATATTAACACGATCTGCCGGCTGCATATACATAGCATCTCCTTCTTTCACATCAAACGCTTTATAGAAAGTATCAATATTCTTCAAAGCTGCATTTACACGCCATTTACCAAGAGAATGCGGGTCCATTTTGGTCCGACGAACAATTTCCTCATCCCGGATATTCTGTGCCCACAAAGTTGCATAACCTAAATAAAAGCGTTGATCACCAGTAAATCCATCAATCACAGCAGGTGTTTCTCCCTGAAGGCTATTCAAGTATGCCTGATGTGAAATCAGCAAACCTCCTTGGTCGGCGATATTTTCACCCAATGTAAAACTACCGTTAGCATGCATCGTATCCAATACAATGATATTGTCATATTGGGCAACTAGCTTATTAGCACGTTCTGTAAAGCGAGCCGCATCTTCTGATGTCCACCAGTCAGCCAAATTACCTTCCTTATCATAATTACGACCTTGATCATCAAATCCGTGTGTCATTTCATGACCAATCACAACACCGATCGCTCCATAATTGATCGCATCATCAGCCTCCGGATCAAAGAACGGTGGCTGAAGAATAGCAGCTGGGAAACAGATTTCGTTAGTTGTCGGATTGTAGTAAGCGTTGATAGTCTGCGGTGTCATATACCAACGTGATTTATCTACAGGCTTTCCGGCATCAGCCAACATATATTCCATTTCAAAGATAGATGACCGTCTTACATTTGCCCAGTAAGAATCCGGTTTGATTTCCAAAGCCGAATAATCTCTCCATTTATCCGGGTAACCAATTTTCACCGTAAAGGCAGCCAATTTTTCCTGAGCTTTCAGCTTGGTTGAATCGCCCATCCATTCCAATGTATTGATGCGTTCACCCAACGCTTTCTGCAGATTGCCAACCAAAGTCAACATCTTTTCCTTGGAACTTGCAGGGAAGTATTTGGAAACATACATCTGACCGACAGCTTCGCCCAATGATCCGTTTACAGTAGACAATGCCCGTTTCCAGCGTTCTTCCAACATTTGTTTACCCGACATGGTCTTGCCGTAAAAATCAAAGCTTGCATTTACAAAATTGTCACTCAGATAAGGAGCAGCAGCACTCAGCAGATTAAATGCCAAATAATATTTCTGATCATCCAAAGAAACCTTTTTCAAGAAATCGCCCAGCTTCTTATAATAAGCAAACTGCTTGGCATCCAATTCAGGTATGCTGTCTAAGCCCATAGCGGCAAAGTAAGCATTCCAATCAAGAGCATCGTTTGATTTTATAAAGTCAGCACAAGACATCTTGTTGTAATTCTTTTGCGAATCGCGCAACTCTTCACGAGAGAATGAAATCTTAGCAATTCCATTTTCAACATTCATAACTGCGGCTACAGCTGCTTCTGCCTGTTCAGGAGAATGCCCAGCCAATGCAAACAAACGAGAGATATATGCTTTATAAGCTTCCCGGATCTTGCTGAAAGTCTCATCATTCTGCAGGTAATAATCACGATCACCCATTCCCAAACCTGCCTGATACAACTGAACAATATTCATTGAACTGTTCTTCTCATCGGCACCTACATAAAGAGCAAAGAAAGGAGTAATACCTTCTTTATGCAGATTGGCAACCATTTTTGAGAATTCAGCTTTTGTACCCAAATTACGAATGGCAAGCAATTCCTCCTTTACTGGCTCGAATCCCTCTTCATTCGTTTTCACGCTATCCAGAGCCAATTCATACAACATTCCGATTTTCTGAGCTACACTTCCTTCCTGTTGTGGAGCAGCCTTCAACTCTTCTACCAAAGCGCGAAGCTGTTCACGGTTCATTTCCATCAACTGTTCAAACACACCATAACGGGAAAATTCCGGCTTCAACGGATGTTCTTTCATCCAGCCACCGCAGGCATACTGATAAAAGTCTTCACCAGCCGTTACTGTTGTATCCAAATTTGCCAAATTAACAGATTTACAAGTAGATTGCGTGTCCGTTTCTTGAGCTTTGTTACCGCATCCCGCCAGCACCATAAATCCTGCAGCTACAAGCGGGAACATAATCTTCACTTTCATCTTGCTATATTCTTTTTGTTTAAACGATTATCATTCCATTTGCAAGTTTTGCTTGCCTAACTTCTCATACTCACTCTCAAAATTAGGAGTAAAAACGCCTTTTCCCAGGTGAGCCTTTATTTCCTCGGCGGACCAAAAGCGTCCTTCCTCTATTTCTTCAGGATCTGGAGAAAACGGACCCTCATAAATAGTCCGGTAAGTATTCACCAGTTCTTTTTCCACCTTCGACTCAAAGACATAGCGCATCAGAAAAACCGGATTAAAATCGGTGATTCCTAACTCCTCACGAACCTCCCGACGTAATGCTTCTTCAATTGTCTCGCCATAATCGACATGGCCTCCAACTGCAGTATCCCATTTTCCCGGCTGGATATCCTTTGTCATCGAACGCTTCTGCAAATACAAATCACCGGCTTTATTAAAAATATGCAAATGCACAACCGGATGCAACCATTTACATCCATTATGGCATTCCCGGCGAGTTGCCTTACCTATTGTCTGACCTTCCTCGTTCACCAACGGGAACCATTCTTCCTTCATATTTATATATTCATCATTAAACGCGCAAAGATAATGAATAAATGGAATTTATCAAGCTAGGAATCCTCAATTTAAGTATGCAATCTATTAAAAATACCCCTTACATGATCAACTTCGCATAACGGCAAAGGAATCCCTTCCGAGACCAAACAAACTTTCAGAAGAGGCGGAATCTACTTGAAGAATAAATGAATTTTATTTTGTTCGCCCACGCTGATTATATATTCACCCACACCGAACATATAATCGCCCACGCCGAATATCTGTTCGCCCAGGGCGAACAAAGAATAGACAACGTATATAAACAAAAAACACAACGTATTTTGGATAAAATACGTTGTGCCTTTCAAGTTACTCTCCAGCAAAAGTATTTTTGTTAAATCAAACGATTCGTTGCAGTATCCGGGAATATGACAGCCGGCTTAAAAGTCTTTGCCTCTTCAAAATCCATCAATGCATACGACATAATAATGACAACATCACCCGGTTGTACTTTGCGAGCTGCAGCACCATTTAAACAAATAACGCCAGAGCCCGGTTCGCCTTTAATGACATACGTTTCAAAACGCTCTCCATTATTATTATTGACAATCGAAACCTTCTCATTCGGTATCAAATTGGCAGCCTCCATCAAAGCACCATCTATCGTAATACTTCCAATATAATTCAAGTTGGCTTCGGTAACTGTCACCCGATGAATCTTTGATTTAACAACTTCTATATACATCTTTCTTCTTTATGATTAATATTTAATATTGTCAATCAGACGTACTTCGCCACAATAGACAGTAATACAACCTACCGGATACGTCGTATCAGACCAGTTTTGAATAGGCTGCATGGTATTTCCATCTACGATTTCGAAATACTCTACTTCCATCTCCGGAACCTGATTGATTGTATTCACAACATAATCAATCACCTCCTGAACACTCTTTGCGGGTACAAAGGTAGTGCTTTCTTTTAATGTACGGGCAATTACCGGTGCTTTTTGACGTTGTTCGGGAGTCAAACGGGTATTCCGGCTACTCAACGCCAAGCCATCCGCTTCACGTTGAATCGGACAATCAACAATATGAACCGGCAGATTCAGCTGCCGTACCATTTCGCGGATAACAGCAATCTGCTGGAAATCTTTTTCCCCGAAATAAGCATTATCCGGTTCTACTATATAAAACAACTTACTCACGACCTGAGCAACGCCGTTAAAATGTCCCGGACGACGAGGACCTTCCATAACCTCAGCAACCGGACCCAAATTAAATACGCGTGTATCTGGTTCCGGATACATTTCCGCTACCGAAGGAGCGAAAACATAATCACAACCTACAGGTTCAAGCAAAGCACAGTCTGCATCCAACGTACGTGGATACGTTTCCAAGTCATGCTTATCATTAAACTGCGTCGGATTAACGAAATCACTGACCACACAAATATCATTTTCGGCAACACAACGCTTCACTAAACTAATATGTCCGGCATGCAAAGCTCCCATTGTAGGAACAAGACCGACTTTCTTCCCTTTTTCTCGCTCAAGAGCCAAGAAATTCTTTAAATCTTTGATAGAACTTACTATTTTCATCTTATAGATGCTTAAAAACGGTGCAAAGCAACAAAATAATTATCAGAAATAAAAGATTTTTACTATCTTTGTACCGTCTAAATAAAAGAAAAATACAGAATGGATGCAAAAAAAATCTTGTTTATAGCTCAGGAAATCACCCCTTATTTACCGGAATCTGAAATTGCAACAATCTGCCGGAATCTTCCGCAAGGAATTCAGGAACGCGGTCGCGAAATCAGAACTTTCATGCCTAAATTTGGTAACATTAATGAACGTCGCAACCAATTACATGAAGTAATCCGCCTTTCGGGAATGAATCTGATTATCGACGATACGGATCATCCGTTGATTATTAAGGTTGCATCTATACAAGCTGCCCGTATGCAGGTATATTTCATCGACAATGATGATTATTTCCAGCGCAAATCGACAGTTGTCGATGAAAACGGAAATGAATATGAAGACAACGACGAACGTTCAATATTCTATGTACGAGGTGTCATAGAAACAGTTAAAAAGCTTCGTTGGATTCCCGATGTTATTCATTGTCATGGTTGGATGTCAGCTTTCACGGGGTTGTATATTAAACGTATGTATGCAGATGATCCATGCGTACGAAATGCTAAAATCGTTTATTCAATTTATAACGACGACTTCAAACAGCCGCTGGATCCAAACATTGCCAACAAATTGATTATGGATCAAGCTGAAGAAGCTGATGTAGAAAACTTACGTAAAGATACAAGTTTCGTAGGTTTGTCTAAATTAGCAATTGATTTTGCAGACGGCGTTATACAAGGTAGCGAAACAATCCATCCAGACATTTTACAATATATCGCTACGAAACCTAATACTCCATTTTTACCGTATCAATCACCCGAAACGTACATTGACGAATTTAACAAATTCTACGATGTCGTTTTGGAATCTAAATAGTTATTTAACATGGACTTTAAAAGACTTATACTTGGGCTCGCTTTCGGAGGTATTTTACTTAGCGGGTGTAATGATGAATTGAGCCAGGTTGGACCAAGTATTCAGCCAGATGGTGACCGTTCTTTTGTTTATGCGGATACATTTCAGCTTGAAGCATCTACCATTAAATTAGATTCGGTATATGCCCGTACTGTAAACGGACTGTTAGGACAAATCTACGATCCCTTGTATGGAAACCTGAAAACAGATTATATCTGTCAGTTCTATTGCCCTGAAAATTACAAATTCGCCCATGAACCGATTGATGGTAAGGTCGATTCAATGGCATTCTTTATCATGTATGATGAAGGTGGTTATGTAGGCGACTCATTAGCTCCTATGCAGGCTAAGATTTACCAGGTTACTAAACCTTTGGCACGGAATTATTACACAAACATGAATCCCGAAGATTTTTGTGACCTGCAAACACTGATCGGAGAAAAAACTTATACGGCATACGATTTGAGTATCCCTGATTCTATTCGTAACATCACGGATACAAGTGATCCTGATTATTATACACCGAATGTACGTATTCGAATCAGCACGGATATTGCTCAACGTTTTTATGATGAGACAGTCAACAATCCGAGTTCTTTCCAAAATCAGGAAGCCTTTAATAAATTCTTCCCCGGATTTTATGTAACAACTGGGTTTGGAACAGGAAACATCCTGGAAGTGGCTCAATCGTCTTTCTTTATATATTATAAGTATAAATCGACGACAGAAGCAGGAAAAGATACGATTATCCATACAAGAGAGCAGTTCAATGTGACTAAAGAAGTCATCCAGATGAATCAAATAGAGAATGGTAACATTGAACAATTGTTGGAACCGAATGAAGAATTCAGTTATCTGAGAAGTCCAGCCGGTGTTTGTACTAAAATAGTAGTTCCAGCCTCCGCTATCAAAGAAAAGATAGGAGATCGTATCATTAACGGTCTGAACTTCTCCATGAAAGCCATGCCTCAAGAAGAATGGTTATATGCTTTTGAAGCTCCCGACAATGTGTTGCTTTTGCCGGAAGACTCTGTTCAAAGCTTCTTTGAGAACAATAAAATAGAAGACAACGTGACTTCCTATTTGGCAACCTTTGGTGAATATGCCACAAACACATATTCTTTTGGGAACATATCAAGCCTATTACAAGTACATTTGGAAAACAAACCTGACGAAGATTTGAATTTAATACTACTTCCGGTTTTACGAGGAACACAAAATTCAAGTAGTTCTTGGGGGAGTTCAGGTAAACCTTACACGACATCAATTACGAACTATATGAAACCGTCAGGTGTTCGATTGAAGAAAGACAAAGAGGCTATGCAAATAGTTGTATTGACAAGTAAATATAACGATTAAGGATAATGAAATAAAAAAGAGGAACCGATTGGTTCCTCTTTTTTTTATTCTACATGGCTTTCTGCTATCTGCTTGAAACCATTCAGGAAATCAGTTACAGACATTCGTTTTTTCCCTGCCAACTGCACTGATTGTAATCGTAAAAATCCTCCATCTACCGCAACGTCAACAAAACTTTTTCCATCCGATTGAATTGCACCAACAGGAAAACAATGTTGCTCCGGACGTTTCTCCGTCTGATAAATTTTCAGGACTTGCCGTTTACCATCACGGGTAACCAATTCCGTCCAAGCGGCTGGATAAGGAGACAATCCCCGTACAAAGTCATACAAATTCTTCAAAGGTTTATTCCAATCGATCCGACAAGTCTCCTTGAATATCTTAGGAGCCGGCAAAAATTCAGACACACCATCAAACAAGTCTTTCTGAGGGAAAGGTACTACATTTCCTTCACAAATCTGATCAACCGATTTCAGTACAGTCTGTGCTCCCAACGCCATTAAGTTATCATGCAAGATTCCTGCATCATCTGTATCTGCAATAGGACAAGTTTCCTGCATAATAATACTTCCGGTATCAATTTCATGATCCAAGAAAAAGGTTGTTACACCTGTCTTTGTATCGCCATTGATAATTGCCCAATTAATAGGAGCAGCACCCCGATACCGAGGCAATAAAGAGGCATGCAAATTAAACGTACCCAAACGAGGCATATTCCACACAACTTCAGGAAGCATACGAAAGGCAACAACGATCTGCAAATCGGCATTCCATGCACGAAGAGCTTCCAAAAACGCTTCATCTTTTAACTTCTCGGGCTGAAGAATAGGAAGACCGACTGATTCAGCATACTTTTTAACAGCACTCGACTGAAGTACACTACCATGCCGTCCCATCGGTTTATCAGGCATTGTTACAACGCCCACCACTTGATAACCATACTCAACCAAAGCTCGCAGGCATTCCACCGCAAATTCGGGTGTGCCCATATATACAATTCTTAAATCTTCTTTCTTCATATCTTATCAATCTCCTGAAAAATTATCTACCAAAACTTCTCTATAGGAATTAAATATTTTAGACTTAGACATAAATCCCATATATCTGCCCGTTTCATCAACTACCGGTAAATTCCAAGCTTTCGTATCATCAAAAATCTGCATAATCTGGTCCATAGGCGTATTCACCACAATCTTAGCCGGTGCCGATACCATGAATTTGGAAACATGGAACCGATTATACAACTCTGGACGGAACATGATATTTCGAATATTATCCAGCAGAACTATTCCCAGCAAAATACCTCGATCATCCACTACCGGAAACGTATTACGACTACTCCGAGCAATCACTTTTACCATGTCTCCCAACGTCATCTCTGGAGAAACAACCTGAAAATCGCGCTCAATCACATTGTCTGCACTCAACAAAGTCAATACGGCTTTATCTTTATGGTGCGTCAACAATTCCCCTTTCTGAGCCAAGCGCATCGAATAAATACTATGCGGTTCAAACATCAGAATTGTAATATACGAACCGATAGAAACAATCATCAGAGGAAGGAACAAATCATATCCACCAGTCAATTCTGCAATCAGGAAAACGCCCGTTAAAGGAGCATGCATCACACCCGACATAATCCCAGCCATACCTAACAAAGCAAAATTCTTTTCCGACAGATACATCGTAAAAGGGAAATAATTACATATATGAGCGAAAATGAACCCAGCAATACATCCCAGATATAGACTAGGAGCAAAAATACCACCACAACCTCCACCACCATTGGTAGCACTTGAAGCAAATACTTTAGTCAGCAAAATCAGTCCCAAAAAGATAACTATTCCAAAATAGGAATCATTCAGAGGGTAGAACATACTATTGTCCATCAATCCAGCGAACTGACCGTTCAGCAACAGGCCGATCGTATCATATCCCTCACCATAAAGCGGAGGGAAAATAAAGATCAACAAGCTCAGCATAATCCCTCCCATCATAAACTTACGCCAATATGTCGTTCCATACCGACGATATTCGCCTTCAATCCAGTTCATCACACGGGTAAAATATAGGGAAATCAAGCCACAGAATATTCCCAATAAGATAACATAGGGAATACGTTCTATTACGAATGCTTCGGTCTGAGAAAATTTAAACATAGCCTCTGTACCGGTAAATATATATGATACGGTAGCAGCCGTTACTGAAGTGATCAACAAAGGCAACACGGACGTCATGGTCAGATCCAGCATCAATACCTCGATCACAAAGACAAGTCCCGCAATAGGCGCTTTAAAGATACCAGCGATGGCTCCAGCAGCGCCACATCCCACTAACAACATCAAAGTCTTTTGTTCCATCTTGAACAAACGGCCCAGATTGGAACCAATAGCGGCACCGGTCAATACAATCGGAGCCTCGGCTCCGACAGATCCACCGAAACCAATGGTTACCGAACTAGCCACAATGGATGTCCACATATTATGAGGTTTAATCCGGCTCTTCCGCTGGGAAATGGCATATAAAATTTTCGTCACACCGTGGCTGATATCGTCACGCACGATATATTTTACAAACAACCCAGCCAGTAAGATACCCAATACCGGATACAATAAATACAAATAATTGACTTGATCAGCAGCGAAGTTCACTGACAATACATGCTGAATGAAGTGAATTAAATTTTTCAAGATGATGGCCGATGCAGCAGTGCAAATACCTACCAGAAAACTAACAATCAATACAAAGTGTTTTTCCTTTATATTGTTTGCCCGCCATACAAGAAATTTATAAAACCATCCATTTTCTGTTGTCATATTTCAAATACCCTTTCCTGTCACAACCGTCTTTATCGTATACACCAAAATGGTTATATCCAAAGCCAGCGACATATTTTCATAATAAATGATATCATACTCCAAACGTTCCAGCATCTGGTCGACAGTACTGGCATACCCGTACTTGACCATTCCCAAAGAGGTAATTCCCGGCTTCACATTATGTAATAAATAATAATACGGAGCCCGCTGGACAATCTGATCAATAAAATATTTCCGTTCCGGTCTAGGACCAACCAACGACATATCCCCTTTCAATACATTCCAAAACTGAGGCAACTCATCCAAACGATACTTCCGCATAATAGCACCAAAAGGTGTAATGCGGGAATCTTCTTCATGCGATAACTTGGGACCACTGTCTTCAGCATCCACATACATCGTCCGAAATTTATAAATCATAAATGGACGGCCGTGAAAACCAATTCGCTCCTGCCGGTAAATAATCGGACCCGGCGAATCTTTCTTCACACGCCAGGCTATATATGCGAACAAAGGAGATAACACAATCAATACTATACAAGAAACAAACCGATCAGAGAACGCCTTGATATTTTTCTCTGCTTCCGAAAAGTTATTCTCAGTAATTTCGGCTAATGGAACTGCACTAATCGTCTTCAACCGTACCTTCGAAAACAAAATAGTCTTCTTATCTATCCATACTTTGATAGGCTTTTTATATTGATACAAGGAATAAAGGAACTTGGACAAAGCCGTTTCATCCAATGCATCTGTTGCCACTACCAGTTCTTCTATTGGATACAGCTTCATCAAATCAGGAAGATCAGCCGAATTTCCCAATATCTGTTCTGAATTTACATGAAGATCCTCTTTGGATGAAATACGGACAAAGCCCGTGACTTTAGTACCAACCTTCTCTAAATATTGAGAAAGCAACAAGGCCTTCTCTCCTATTCCCAAGACTAAAACGTGAATGGCAAAATCCCCTTGCTGAATCCTTTTCAACAAATGCATCGTCAAACGTAAACGGAATAGATAGGTAAGGGTAAAATGCAAGCCCAACAATTCAAAGAAAAAATAGTAATATATCTGATACCTGATAGGAAGTTCATTCAGAATCAAGAACATAAAGATTCCAAATACACCTATCACCGAAGATATAAGCGTCACCCAAAATTCGGAAAGCCTTGACTTGGCCAATGATTTATTATAATAACCCGAAAAATAATAGATCACCAACCAATAAAATGGGATGAACACCTGACCCAACCAAACAGACGGATATAGCAAAAATTCATCTAATGTATTTGCGTCTCGAAAAACAACCTGCTGATAATAACGCAATACATTGAAGGCAAACCATACCAAGGCTGCTGTCAGGAAGTCGGTAATGATATATTTCCAAGTCTCTTTACTATAACTCATACGAATTATCGGATAATCTGAAACACACCACCGCTTCCCAATTTAATAATACTTGATGGAGAAGCCTTAGTCATATCATCCTGACGATAAGTTACAATATAATCAACTCCCTGTTTGATTTCTTCTGAAATTTCACTGAAATTAGCAGGCGAAGGTTCTCCGCTAACATTGGCCGAAGTTGAAACCAACGGTTTGCGAAACTGAAAACAAAGCTTGTTTGAGAACGTTTCCTGTGAAATACGGATACCGATACTTCCATCTTCACCCAGTAAGTTGGGCGCTAAATTTTTACCTTTCGAATAAATAAGTGTCAAAGGTTTGTCTGCTACCTCTATCAAACTCCACGCAACCTCAGGCACATCTTCTACATACGTTTCCAGTTTGGCCGGATTATCCATCAAAACCAACATGGCTTTATTATCGGCCCGCTTTTTCAGATCATAGACTTTACGGACAGCCTCTTCGTTTGTCGCATCGCAACCTATTCCCCAAATCGTATCTGTCGGATAAAGGATCAATCCTCCTTGCTGCATGACCCGACAAGCATTTTTTATATCTTCTTCTATTGATATCATTGTTCGCTCTTTTTTAGTCAGACAAAAATACAAATCATTCTGCGTACTTAGAAAAAATAACAAGAAAAAAACTATTTTTGTAACAGAACTGAAAGAAACCCGATTATAATTTCTAACTTTACGGATTAATTCAAGCACGCTGCTTGAACTTTCATATTGTGGTCTTGATTTGCGACAGAAAACAGACTCCTAGGCAGACAGCTACAACGAAGAAATCTTGTACGATGAAGCACATGCATCATGCCTTTCGACTTTCGCAATATGAAAGATGAGATTAGATAAAAAGAAAAAGAATATATAAATGACTAACAAATGGAATTATCAACCTCCAACACAGACAGAAATTCAAGAAAGAGACCATCTGGCTGCCGAACTGGGACTCAGTCCGGTAATCAGCTTGTTATTGGTTCGGCGTGGATTAAAAACTGCCAAAGAGGTAAAGAAGTTTTTCAGACCTAGTCTGAACGACTTGGAAGATCCTTTTCTGATGCCCGATATGCAGAAGGCTGTCAGCCGGCTTAATCAGGCTTTAGGCGAAAAGGAGAAAATCCTCATCTACGGGGATTATGATGTGGACGGCACAACTGCCGTATCGCTCGTGTATAAGTATTTAAGAGCTTATACTTCGAATTTATTCTATTATATTCCCGATCGTTATGACGAAGGATCCGGAATATCCATTAAAGGAATTGATTATGCGTATAGCCAAGGTGTTACCTTGATTATTTCGCTGGATTGTGGTATCAAAGCGATCGACAAGATTGAGTATGCCAAGGGAAAAGGGATTGATTTCATCATCTGTGATCACCACATGCCGGACGAAGTACTGCCGGATGCCGTAGCTGTGCTCGATGCCAAACGGAAAGATTCGATCTACCCCTATGAACATCTGTCGGGTTGTGGAGTCGGATTCAAGTTTATGCAGGCTTTTGCCATCAGCAATAAACGTCCCTTTTCGGAATTGGAAAAATTGCTGGAATTTACGGCTGTCAGTATCGCTTCAGACATTGTGCCTATTACGGGTGAGAACAGAATCCTGGCTTACTACGGACTTCGGCAAATCAACAGTAATCCCAGTATCGGATTAAAAGGGATTATTGATGTGTGTGGATTGTCGGGGAAGGAAATTACGATCAGCGACATCGTATTTAAAATCGGCCCGCGTATCAATGCCTCCGGGCGTATGATGAAAGGCGAAGAAGCCGTTGAGTTGCTGCTGGCCAAGGACAGTACGGTTGCCCGTAAGATGAGTGAGAATATCAATCAATATAACGAAGAAAGGCGGGAGCTCGACAAAAAGATTACCGACGAGGCCAATGCCATCATCAATGAGTTTAACGATATCGACAACCAGAAGGCTGTCATCGTTTACAATCCGAAATGGCATAAGGGGATTATCGGGATTGTGGCTTCCCGACTTACCGAAAAGTATTATCGTCCGGCTGTTGTCTTGACCAAATCATCGGATCTGATTACGGGTTCGGCCCGTTCTGTGACGGGTTTCGATATCTATAGGGCTATCGAAGGATGCCGGGACTTGCTGGAAAGCTTTGGCGGACATACGTATGCGGTCGGCTTCTCTTTAAAGGAAGAGAATCTGGAAGCCTTCAGGCAGCGGTTCTTCCAATTGGCGGCCGAACATATCATTCCGGAACAAATGATTCCTCAGTTGGATATTGACGCGATTCTGGATTTGAAAGAGATCACACCCAAGTTTCTGAGTGACCTGAAGAAGATGAGTCCGTTTGGTCCTAACAACCAGAAACCGATCTTCTGTACATACGGTGTACAAGACTATGGAACCAGTAAGCTCGTCGGACGGGATCAGGAACATATCAAACTGGAGATTATTGACAGTAAAGCAGCCAGTGTGCCTATTCATGGAATTGCTTTCGGCATGAGCCAGTATAACGCACACATCAAGCTGATGAAACCTTTCAACATCTGCTATACCATCGAAGAGAGCATTTACAACGGGAATGCTTCCTTCCAGCTGATGATTAAGGATATTAAGACCGAAACAAACTAAAGAAAAATTTCGTATGACATCGTTTCAAGAAGTACTGAAGAAGTACTGGGGATACGATTCCTTCAGACCGCTTCAGGAAGAGATTATTCAGTCCGTCTATGAGGGAAACGATACACTGGGATTGATGCCAACAGGTGGTGGCAAATCTATTACGTTCCAGGTGCCGGCTTTGCTCATGGACGGTATTTGTATTGTTGTAACTCCACTGATCGCCTTGATGAAAGACCAGGTGGACAACCTGAAACGTATCGGGATCAAGGCGACTTCCGTTCATTCCGGGATGAGCCGGCAGGAGATTATCACCCAGCTTGAAAACTGTATCTTTGGTGAATATAAATTCCTGTATGTTTCTCCCGAACGGCTGGGTACTGAAATCTTCCTGGCCAAACTCCAGGCAATGAAGGTTAGTCTGCTGGTGATCGACGAGAGTCACTGTATTTCCCAGTGGGGATATGATTTCCGTCCTTCGTATCTGAAGATTGCAGAGATCCGGAAACAGTTGCCCGATGTCCCGGTACTGGCTCTTACGGCTACTGCCACGCCGGAAGTAGTGGATGATATCCAAAACCGGTTGCTCTTTCAGAAGAAGTGTGTCTTTTCCAAAAGTTTCGCACGGAAAAACCTGGCTTATATCGTTCGGCAGACGGAAGATAAACTGCAGATGCTGGTGCACATCCTCAGCCGTGTGCCGGGAACGGCTATTGTTTATGTCCGCAACCGGAAAAAGACCAAAGAGGTGGCCGAGTATTTGCGTAAAGAAGGTTTCACGGCTGATTTCTTCCATGCCGGACTGAATCATGACGAGAAAGAAAGGAGACAGAATTTATGGAAGAACAACGAAATCCGCGTCATTGTCGCCACGAATGCCTTTGGTATGGGAATCGACAAGCCGGATGTACGTGTCGTGGTACATCTGGATATGCCGGGGTCGCTCGAAGAATATTACCAGGAAGCCGGACGGGCCGGGCGTGACGAGCGTAAGGCTTATGCGGTTGCACTCTGCTCGCCTACTGATACGGCCCAGCTGAAGAAGCGTATCAGTGATGAATTTCCTCCCAAGGAATTTATTTACCGGGTGTACGAGGCGCTGGGCAATTATTTCCAGATCGCTGTCGGCTATGGGCTGGATACGGTACACGACTTCATGCTGACCGATTTCTGCTCGGCTTTCAAGCTGCCCATCACACAGACGCACAGTGCCATCAAGTTGCTGGAGCTGGCAGGTTACCTGGAATATGTGGAAGAAGTGGATAACGCCTCCCGACTGATCTTTACCGCTACACGCGAAGAGTTGTACAGTTATCTGCAGCAAGACGAACTGACGGATGCTGTCATCAAGACGATTCTCCGGTCATACACGGGTTTGTTTGCCGATTATGTTTACATCAATGAGAGTTTGATTGCTACCCGTGCCGGTTGTACGCCCGACGAGGTGTATCATCTGCTGGTGGGACTTTCTAAATACCGCATTGTGAATTATGTCCCGCAGAAGAAGACACCGCTGATCATCTACCGGCAAGTACGTGAAGAGCAGAAGTATCTGTCGATCCCCCGGTCGGCCTACGAAGAGAGGAAGGCGCGCAACGAGGCGCGTATCAGCAAGGTGTTGGAATACATTCACAACGCGCATATTTGTCGGACCCGTATCTTACTGGGGTATTTCGGAGAGAAACAGGACAAGGATTGCGGCACGTGTGATGTTTGTCTGCAACGGCATAGCAGCGGATTGACCAACGCTGAGTTCCACACAATTCAGGGGGCTTTGGAAGAGCTGCTCCGGCAAGGTCCGCTACCGGTTTCTGCTCTTTTGCAGGCAGTGGATTTCCCGCAAGAGAAGGTGTTGCAGGTGGTGCGTTTTCTGGCAGACAACGACACGCATTTTCATTTGGAGGAAGGAGTTTGTCAATTGATAATTGACGATTGACAATGGACAATTCAATCCCAAAGTGTGTAGAGGCGCAGCGTGCTGCGCCTCCGGCAGGCGGTATTGCATATACGGCGGTTGAAGATAAAGAAATCTATTCTCTCCGTTTCCGCATAGGCTCTTGATACCGTCCGTTGGAGGCGCAGCACGCTGCGCCTCTACAGTTGTCAATTGTCAATTCAATAGAGGCGTAGTTTGTACGCCTTGTCTCCTACCCGCACGATGTAGATGCCGGGTTGCAGGCCGTGGTATTGCTTCAGGCCTATCTGCTCTTCGTTCTTCACGACCGCGCCGCTCATGCTGACGATGATGACTTGCTCACGCTGCGGGGTCTGAACATACAACGAGCCATTCTTCGTATAGACCTTCACGCCCTCGATAGATTCGATACCTGTCGGGTCTTCTTTTTCTTCCGCGCCTTCGGCTTTGATATAGATGTGGGTCCAGATGTTTTTAATCGGGTATTCGCCCGGCTGTGTGCCCTCCTTCAATTCGTCCCAAGTACCGTAGTAGCTGCGCTTGTAATAGACTTTGAAGTTATCGAAGGTATAGTTCGCTGTGTCTTTCTTGACATAGACGGAGATGCTGTTGCCTTCGCGCACCACGTTGTTGCTGAGGGTAACTTCCACCCCATCGCACACGTCTTCTACATAGATGTTGTAGTAGCTGATGGGATCGGGCGGAGTGGGCTTACTGATGCTTACCTTGAAGTCCACCAAACCCCGATAGGTGCCGTCATCGTATGTGGCGGTGATGGTAGTCGTACCGGTGCCTTTGATCGTGAAGGCTTGACGACTGGTGGAATAGGAAACGGCCTTACTACGTAATGTTACGCGTTCTACCACATCTTCATTGGCTACACTCCATTTCCAGCTGTTTTCAGTCGGGGTGAGAACATTCCCTTCTGCTTTAACTACAGCAGTAAGGGTAAACTTATCCTGGTCGGTGGTGAAGGAAATATTGGTTGAACCGGAGGGTTCGACTTCTATCGGATTCCTAACATTAAAGGTGGCAGAAATCGTCAATGTTACTTGATTGGATCCGGAAACAACAATTTCTTCCTTGTATGTCCCAGCTTCCAAAGCAGCCTTGGGCTGCACCGTGAAGGTGGCAGTACCATTCACAGGCAGACTTGTCGTGGAGAGGTTGCCCACCTCAAAACCTTTGGTAGATGCAGGCTGGTTTAAAGTCAAGTCTTGATTGCCGTTATTGGTGATGGTCACTGTCTGGGCGACAGGCTGTGAATATTTTATGTAGGCACTACCAAAGTCGAGAGTTGTAATATCCGCAGTGATACTGTAAGTAGATTGGGTTACCTTCACTTGGCAGGTGGCCGTCTTGCCGCCGTCTGCCGTGGTGACGGTAATGATGGCCTCACCCGCAGCCACGGCGCTGACTTTGCCGTTATCTACCGTAGCAACATTGTGATCACTGCTCTCCCATGTCACCGCTTGGTTGGTGGCGTTGTCGGGTTCTATGGTGGCAGTGAGGATCTCGCTGTCGTCGGTGAACAGGGCAAGTTCGGTTTTGTTCAGCTTCACGCCGGTAACGGAGACAGCCTTGATGTTCAGCGTATATTGCTTACTGTCGCTGCCAACACTGTTTTCAGCCTTTACGGTAAAGGTGGATTCCCCCTCTATGGTCGGGGTACCGGTGATTTTACCATCTTCGCTCAGGCTCAAACCGTCGGGCAGTAAGCCGCTGGTGACGCTCCATATAATGACTTCGGAGCCGGTGGCTGCAAGGGTCTGGCTGTATGCAGTGCCAACCGTGCCATCAGACAGGCTTGTGGTGGTGATGGCGGGCGCATACTTCACTTTGTCGCCCAAACTTTCCTTTAGTTTTTCGTCCAGCGTTCCGCCGTCCACGATCACATTATGATCTCCTGCGCTCAGGTTAGCATCGTCATCTAGCGTCAGGCTCTCGCCCTCGCCAATGGTGATGTCCTCCTGCAATTCCACCTCGCCGTACACGGTGCCGTCTTTGCCATTCCAGACGATGCCGCCCTTTTCACCGCTGCCTGCTCCGATGCTAATCGCAGTAGAAGAATCACTCGTAATTCCACCGTCTTTAGCATCCACCACGGCGTTGCCGGTTACGGTTAGGCCGGGCGTGCCGCCGCCGGTCCCGCTACTGCCAAAAACATATTTAATTCCAGCTCTCTGTCCGCTGGCGGTCAATTCCCCGCCGTTTACGGTAAGGGTTGCCGGGGAACTATCGGCAGACTGCAGCAGGATTCCCTGTGCAGAATCGCTTGTGTTTGTGGCAGTCACATCAACATTATTGATGGTTAGTTCCGCTTTGCCGCCGTTGCCTTGTACTACAATTCCAGAGAAGCTGATGCCACCTGTTCCTTCTGTGGCCAGACTGCCGGTACCGCTGATTGACAGCGAAGCGGCTCCATCGACCGCGTGCACGAAGATTCCAGACCATCCGGAAACTGTGTTCGTCCCCTCCAACTTGATTGTCAGTGAAACGGCGTTGCCTGGCGCGCCTACTGCGTAAATCCCGTAACCAGAGTATCTGTTTGAGGAATCGTATTGTCCCTGAATGTTCGCATTATGCAGCGTCAGGGTTCCTTGGCCGTTGTAGTGTATGTAGCTATCTCCCGTTGGTTTCTCCAGTTGTGAGGTCCAATTTGTCCCACCGTCGCTGGATGTCCAATAGGCAGCGTTATCAGGATATATTGTACTCGCAAAATTTGTGTTACCCACATACAGACTATGAGGTCTATCGTTTCCCGCCGCCAGCGCCGTGACGGGCAGCAGCAGAAGCCAGATAAATAAAGTAAAGATTTTCTTCATATATTCTTGTTGTTTTGTTGTTTGTATATTCTATTAATAGTAGAGGCGTAGCGTGCTGCACCTCCAATGGCGGTATGCGCCTCAATGGCAACGGACCGAACAAACGGGGCGACAGGTATGAGCCTATCCTATTCTTTGCCGTGTTCCCCGGTCGCGCCTGCCGGAGGCGCAGCACGCTACGCCTCTACAGGTCTTCCCGACGACACCGGTCTTCATTGTCCATTCTCAATTCTCAACAGTTTCGCCTTCTTCCGGCTTGTTGGACTTCTTTTGTGCCTGACTCTGGGTGTAGCTTGTCTTGTGATTGGCAATCACGCGGTTCATCTCGTTGATGACCGAAACGACAAACTCCAGATCTTCGGGCGTAGCAGCCATGAGGGCAGCCGCCGAGATGAGGGTACACATGTTCTGATACACCGTGTCGGTCTTGCTCCGTGCATCTTTCAGGTTATCGCCCTCGGTCAGGGCGCGTTCGCTTGTCCGTTTGTTTTTAGCGGCGTCGAAGTTGTTGTTGGCTTCTTCCAGCTCGTCTACCGTAGCATCCAACCCCAGCGTCGTGACCGCCGCCGTGTTTTCTTCCTTTCGTAAATCCAGGATCAAACCCTTAATCAGAGAAGTTTCGGCATCGTCGGCCGCCCCTTGTGCCCCTTTGTAAGGACGGAGCACCACGTCGAGCTGCTGGGCAGCAGCCTTGACCGCAGCCTTCGAAGCCTTCAGGCCATTCGATACCATGTAGAACATGACCGACAGCAGGCGGTCGCGCTCGGCATCTTCCTCGTCCATCTTGATGGTATTAGTATTGGCGGAACTCTTTCTGTTCTGAGGTGAAACAAGGTGAAAATCACGAATCGGAGTGTACATGTGATCTACCACCGTTGGCAGATTTTCAGTACCGGATCACATGTGATTTCCCATTGAGAATAGATTTTTGGTATCAGATCAGGTGTGATCTGGCCTTGTCAATGAATTTTTGGTCCCAGATCACTGGTGATTTCGTCTGTTTTTAGATTTTCGGTCCTTGATCACTAGTGATTTTCTTCTGCAAATGGATTTTCGGTGGCAGATCACATGTGATCTTGCACTGAAAATATTTTTTCGGTCTCCGATCATATGTGAGCGACCACTGCGAAAGATTTCGCACTCAAAATCACATGTGATCTACGACTAAAACGGAATTGTTTAACACAAAAAAGGAATGACTATGAATGTATTTCCTGCAATCGAAGGTAGTTCATGCTATCGCTACAACAACGCCTTGCATATGAGTTTCCACGACCACATGCACCAGGTGTTTGCCGGCTATTTGGAGGACTACCTGAAGAAACTCAATTTGACGCAGGCCATAGTAGATGAGTATGGGGACGATGTGGAGGTCGAACAAGACCTCAACAGAAAGAGTTCCGCCAAGACAACAGTTCTCTTTTCCTATTGAGAAGTATGGCAAATTAAATAAAAATAATTGAAAGTGTAGGTATAGGAAGAGTTGATTTTGGTATTGGATTTGGTGTTCGTATCTGTTCTTTTGGCTTGATGCAAAAGAACCAAAAGATCAAGTTCGTATTCGTACTTTTGGCTTGACCCAAAAGTACCAAAAGGTCAAGGCTGCGTCTGCTGAGCTACTCCGTCACTGCGTTTCGCTGTGCGCGCCGCAAACTCGCTGCGCTCAGACAGCGACGCTCCGGCCGCTCCACTTCGTTCCTCCGCTTAACGCTCACCAGAACGAGGCCGAAACAATTGATAATTGAGAATTGACAATGGAGAATTATCTTTTTCTCCCTCATTTATTCATGGAACTTGCCTGGCGACTGTAGAGGCGCAGCGCTGCTGCGCCTCATAACGACCTCTACACATTCAAATAACAATCAATAAAATAACGAATGAATTTATTGTGTTACTTGTTGTTTTATCCTTTCACGCTGGATGGAGGCGCAGCACGCTGCGCCTCTACTCGCATTCCCTATATCCGATGAGGGATTAATATTCTCGTAAAACCCGTACCGAATGGAAGCCTATTATTGGCAATTCTCCTTGATCAACTTATCGGCTACCGGATCACCCAGCTCTTTGGCTTTGTTGAGAGCTTCGCAGGCTGCATCCTTCTTTTCGGTGCGGAGGAAGCAAACCCCACGCAGACGGTAGCAAGCAGCAAAGTCGGGAGCCAACACCAAGGCCTTGTCGATACTCTGCAAAGCCTCGGCATACTTCTTCTGGCGAATAAAGATCGAAGCCTCTTCGGCCAGATACATCGGGCTTTTGGCGTTGATGGCCATCGCCTGACGGATATCCTGCAAGGCACCTTCCAGATCTCCCTGGCGGAACTTGGCCTGTTCGCGCAGGTAATAGAACGAATCGTCTACCCGTCCGCCTACTACCTTATAATATAAGTCATAGTCGGCCACCGCCTGTTCATACTGCATCAGCTTCAGCCGCCAGTCGATACGCTCGAGGATGTAAGGCGCCATTTCCGGATTCATCGACTCGCCATAACAAGCGATCGTACTATCGAGCAGCTGGATGACCTCGCCGATATTCACGCCACCCTGCTTGGACGACTTCGATTTGGCAGCCATATACCACGAGCTGGCATTGGCCGCGTCGCTCTGGTTGACAATCATGTATTCCTGATACGCCTCATCATATTTTCCCTGATTGAAATACATTTCCCCCTGAAGCTGGTGATACACCGGATTATTCTCGGCCGTCATGGCCTCCGTCAGCCGGTTCTGTGCATGCTCGACCGTCCAGTCCGTATCCTTCAAGGTAGAATCAGAGAGGGCCACACTGTAAATCAGCTGCGCCTCGCTATAAAGCACGTCACTTTTCTTTTCGGCCAGATCAAGCGCCTGCTTCATATCTGCCCGGGCTTTCTCGAGATACTGCAACTGTCCGGCCCGGTCGTTGGCCAAATCGGTCCGGTGATAGGCATAATGCGAAGCCCGGCGGATATAACTCTCCGACCAGTCGGGGAAAGCCGCCACAAAATCATTCAGTGTATTCAGATACGTTTGAGCATCCTGCGAATTACCCATCAAGAACAAAGCAATCTGCGCCTGCTCCCGATCGGCGGGCCATGCCTTCTTGATCCCGATAGCCGTGTAGGTAGAACTCAGCATATCCATCGTCGAGATCTGCAGGCTCTCGGCATAAGCTGCCGATACCGCATACGATACCTCTTTCTTGCCCGAAGCATCCTCTTGCGCCAAGCCGAATACTTCGCCCTCTTCGTTCAGCACGGGTGCATTCACCCAGCTTACCTCGAGCGGAAAAGACAATTTATAGTAATGATAAACATCTTTCAGCTTGGTCACCTCTTCCACCTTACCCGTAGCGAAGGTCTTTACCTTGTCTGCCGTATAAGGTTGCAGATAAACCGGCGCACCCACAGCCAAGGGAGCGGCTGCCATCTTCAGGAAGCTCACCTTCTTGGGCACTTCCACCTGTAGCTTGATCACGTCATACAATTCGTCGGCCGCCAATACCGTCGATACCTCGTAGGTCTTTCCGCCTCCGTCAGTAACCGTCGCCTTGTAAGCCCCGTTGAAGAGCGAATAAGCCGAGAGCAACTTTCCGTCTTCCGAAATAAAGAAGCCGGTACCTGTATGCAAGGTCGTACCATCTTCCTTGTATGTAGTAATCTTCGCGATCGCCTTTTTCTGTTTTTCCATCCATTTAGGCGCCTTCTGCTGGGCAAAGAGTGAAAGACACACACATGCCAGCCATCCTAACAATAGTAATCTTTTCATGATATTTCCATTATATTTAGTCGTTTAATCTTCTAATTCTTCTCCGTCGGGTGTATGCAGGATAAACGTAGTTGCCCCGATCGTCACGACAGCCCCGTCGCCGATACGGACCACCTCCCGGTCGCCCAGCAATTCACTCCGCAGGAACGTACCCGTCAAGCTGGGGAAATCGCGCAAGGTATAGCAGAACTTGCCTGCGGCATCCTGCTTGACATGAATCACACAATGCTTGCGCCCCATACTCGGATCGCTGGTAATGATCGGGACATCCACACCATCGGTATCTTTGTTGCGACGGCCAATCACATTATCGCCCAACACCAAGGGCAAATCCTGCTTAAAGGCAAAGGCGTTTTCGATAACCGTAATAAAGCCACACGAGAAATCGGGCTCCTTTACTTCCTTCTCCAAACCAGACTTCGAGCGGACCACCTTCCGCCCAATCTTAATCTTGAACTGTGATGCACATTGCGGACAGACAAACGCCACCACTTTTCCTTCTTCGTATTTGGTTTCATCAAAAGCGATCTGATGATCACACTTCGGGCAAAAAACTCTTTTCATATCTGTATCTATTTTCCAGCTGCAAAGATAAACCAAGCCACCCATAGAACAAAACAAACACCCGACAGAAAGCCATTCCCGGCAACAATCCTTCAGAAAATTTGGAGAAAGAAACAGGTTATCGTAATTTTACGGAGTTTGAATCTTTTATACTTACATAACCTATGAATCTAACGGATACAACACTTTCGCCCATCCGAAAAGGGATTGTCGGCGTACAATTCCTCTTCGTGGCTTTCGGAGCCACCGTACTGGTACCTTTGTTGGTCGGCCTCGACCCATCGACAGCCCTATTTACCGCCGGAATCGGGACATTGATCTTCCACCTGGTAAGTAAAGGAAAAGTGCCCATCTTTCTGGGCAGCAGCTTTGCCTTCATCGCTCCCATCATCAAGGCCACCGAATTATACGGCCTTTCAGGAACCCTTTTCGGACTGACCGGAGTAGGATTGGTCTATTTCGCCATGAGTGCCCTGGTCAAATGGCAGGGCCTATCGGTCATCAACCGCATCTTCCCGCCGGTTGTAATCGGTCCCGTCATCATCCTCATTGGTATAACCCTGGCAGGCACAGGCGTCCAAATGGCCGAGGAGAATTGGGTACTGGCTCTGATCTCGCTGGCCACAGCCGTCATTGTATCCTTGAAAGCCAAAGGCCTGCTCAAGCTGATCCCCATCTTCTGCGGAATTGGAGTCGGTTATCTAGCCGCCCTGTTCTTCTATGAAGTCGATCTGAGCGGCGTACGCGAAGCCGCCTGGTTCAAACTGCCGAAGTTTGTACATCCCACCTTCTCGTGGGAAGCCTTCGTCTTCATGCTTCCCGTAGCCATCGCCCCCGTGATTGAGCACATCGGGAATATCTATGTAGTCAATACGGTAGCCAACAAAGACTTCGTGAAAGATCCCGGCCTTCACCGCACCCTGCTGGGCGACGGAATTGCGTGTATGATAGCCGGAGTTCTGGGTGGACCTCCTGTTACTACTTATGCCGAAGTAACCGGAGCCATGTCTATCACCAAAGTAACCCATCCGCAAGTGATACGCATTGCGGCCGTAACTGCCATTCTATTCTCTTTGGTCGGGAAAATCAGTGCCCTCTTAAAATCCATTCCCAATGCCGTACTGGGAGGCATCATGCTACTGATCTTCGGTACCATTGCCACAGCCGGTGTAACCAATATGTTGCAGCACAAGGTAGATCTGACGAATACCAGAAACATCATCATCTTCTCCCTGACGCTGACCATCGGTATAGGAGGCGCCACTTTCTCTTGGGGGGAATTATCGCTATCCGGAATCGGGCTTGCCGCCATCGTGGGAGTCGTGCTTAATCTGATTTTGCCGAAAGACAGTAAGCATTAACAGAAGTACATATTGCTCATATAAAAAAT